>Ga0070727_10001301_pt1 | contig 26871 bp, 18 predicted proteins | sample tdAd472_FD_66722 | JGI IMG/M metagenome (GOLD analysis project Ga0070727, IMG submission 66722) | Marine sediment microbial communities from the Atlantic coast under amendment with organic carbon and nitrate - tdAd47.2 | ecosystem: Environmental > Aquatic > Marine > Coastal > Sediment | place...
TGGTCTTTTTGACCAAAATAGAATCCCGTCCTTTACCAGGATATTTCAAGCGACTCAACCCGACATAATAGGATTTCAGGAAATCTACAATCATTCTTCTTTACAAGTGGCTAATCAGATGGAATCCATACTGCCTTCAGCAACAGGCCAACAGTGGTACCATGCAAAGGAAGGCCCAGATTGTCATGCAATAAGTAGATATCCCATTCTGAAGAGTGCTTTGATTCTCGGTCATAATCAAGCTGCAGGTAACGGTGCATTTCTGATAGAAGTACCCGGGATAGAAACGAATTTGCTCTTAATCGTTGCACATCCACCCTGTTGTGCCAACAACGCGGGGAGGCAAGTGGAAGTGGATTTAATGATGGAATTTATAAGAGAAGCCAAGGCCGGCCATGGACCTATTCCAATAGAAGCTAATACACCGATTGTTATTCTAGGAGATATGAATCTGGTAGGTGATCGCCGCCAATTGGAGACATTGCTATCCGGGGATATTTATGATGAGTCTTCTTTTGGTCCAGATTTCACCCCTGATTGGGATGGTAATAGTTTAGTGGATAGTCACCCTTATACAACGGGTGTCCCTTTTTCTTATACTTGGTATAGCGAAGGAAGTAGTTTTAGTCCTGGAAGATTAGATTACCTCATTTATAGTGGTTCAAACTTAATACTTCAAAATAATTATTCTTTGTTTACTCCAGGCTTGCCGCAAGATAGTCTCAACGCTTTTAATCTTTCTACGGATGATACCGTAATCGCTTCTGATCACCTTCCGATCGTTGTAGATTTTGAATTTAGGAATTTAACTGCTCAAAAGGATCAGCCTGCCAAACAGCATCTTGGAATCTTAAAAATTCACCCAAATCCTTCTTATGGGTTGACAGAAGTTTCTTTTAGCATCCATCAAACGGACAATGTTGTGATTCAATTGATTAGTCAAGATGGTAAAGAAAGTACTGTTTTACTTCAAAAAAACATAAATTCAGGAGAACATAAACTCCAATTTAACACCTCCAATATTCCTTCAGGCATGTATTTTTTAAAACTGAAAACTTCTAAATTTACGGATACTAAAAAAATTATTCTGCTTAAATAATCGGCGCTGAACAGTAGGGACAGGTAAATGCCTAAGGATCATATACGCAGCAGTCATCTTCAATCGTGATCAAAAAATAAGGTCAGAATGAAAACATCCAGAAAGTATGCTAGTGAAATTCCTAGCAGGAAAACCCAGCCAAATGGTTGTAGCCAGCTGAAACTAGAAAAAGATAATGACATAAAACCCAAAGAGAGTACGATTGAAGTGATGAAAATAGGAAGCAGGTGTAAATCCCTTGATTTTAACCTGTTTTGCGTCACTAAATAAATGGAATCATCTACACATACCCCCAAAAGGATAGACAAAAGAAATAAGGTGAGTGGTGTGATGCTTACGCCCAGTAGGATTAACAGTCCAAGCGCGATGAAAATGGGAAATAAATTGACTAGCAAGACGCCGAATCCGATTTTGACAGATTTCAGCAAAAGCAAAATGAATACACTGCTAAATACAATACTAGCTCCAAAACCGATCAAAATTTTGTTGGCAAAGGAATGGGTAGCTTCGTCAGAGAGGTACTGAAGCCCTGTGAGTTCAAACTGGATGGCTGGATTATTTTCTGCCGCTAAAATTTGTCTCAGTTGTTCATATTTCTTTCTCAGGCTACGTAAGTCTATATCCGCAAAGCCAAAAAGAATTCTTGCTTCCTCAGCCTGATCTCCAATAATTCCCTTGCCGCCAAGGACGTTGGCATATTTTGAAAGCTCTTTTTTATAAGGTGGTCTCAATCTCTTGGGTACAAAAAAGGCATTTGTCCGGCCATTGCTTTCATAGCGATGATATCGTTTTACAATCAGGGTGGGGCCATTGATATACAAGGGGGCAAAGAGACTGTCAATACTTTGTTCAATATTTTCGATTTGATTCAGAATGGGTTTATCCCAGACCGTTCCATTTTTGATTGTCAGAAAAATTTCAGCTCGTTTTTTTCCAAAAAACTCCGTTTCCATAATCTCTCGCCCACGGGTTAAGGAAGCATCCGAAACAGAGAAATCTTTTTCAGCATTATCAATCCTGAAGGTCGAAACCACCAAAGAAATGATGATCATATTAGCAAGTACAAAGAGGAAGAGTACGCTTCTCTTCCGGTGGGATAGCCAATGGAAGCAGGATTGATGGAAGGCATAAAACGAATGAAAACGATTTCGTTTGAGGTATACTACTTTTTTATTTATCAGCTTAATGACCAAAAAACGAGAACTGAGATAAGCAATGCTAACGCTGGCGATGGAGGCAAGTGCATAGTTGAAAAGGTGGATATTTTCTGCCAATACCATAAACATGAAAAACCCAAAAATATTAGTCAGCGAAGTCAGTAGCAGCGGCGTTTTAACCTCCGAGATAATGGCCTTCCTTAAATCCTGATCTGTTGCACAAGCGTCCTGCAAAGCTTTCTGATGATACAGAATGTGCATGATATCGGTAAAGGATAGCACTGTGATGATGCAGGGCACCGTAATCATATGCATGCTGAAGCTCATGTTGAGCAAATCCATTAGGATAAAGGTAGCAGAGATATTGAAGGCCACCATGAGGGTGATTAAGCCTAGACCTTTTAGGGAATGCGTTAAAAGGTAAAAGCCCGCCAGTATTAACAACAGACTGATGAGGCCTAATAAGATGGTGTCTTTTTGTAAATGAGATTCAAGTTGTTTTTGAATCAGGTCGTATTGTAGATAGTGCACCACAATTCCCTGTGCCTCAAAGTCCAGTGCCTCTAATCGTTCTGCAGCAGCAGCGGAAATGCCAGTGGAGGTTTCTAAAAAAATAATGGTGTATTTTCTGTTTTTGGAAAGAAACTTCTGAAAAATATCATAGTACTGCTCGTAGTTTTCTAATCTCTTTTCAAAGCGTTTCTTATTGTTTAAATCCAGGAAAGGTTCTATACTGAGGTGCATGATCCCTTGTTTAGGGTAATCCACATCCAGAATACTGGAGACCTGGCCTATTTGAGGCTGCTCTTCCCAAAAGTCAATAATTTTTTTCAAAATATTGAAATCACCCAAGGTATTCCAGCCACTTGGCTTCTCTAGAATCACAATGCTATATTCACCTTGCTCTTCACCCAGCCGCTCAATGAATGCCTCATAGCTAGCAATATCCTGATAAGAAGCCAGATTATAGCTGCTAACATCTGTTTCCATTTTCAAAGAAGATGCCGACCTAATCCCTAGAGAGAGGGTTATAAAAATCAGACTAAAAATGAACCAGCTATTTTTCATGTAGAAGCTCAGTTAGAAAGGGTTCAATTTTGTCGGCAATCTGCCGATGTCCCGCAGGGTTTGGATGGCTATCATAGGGATGATTGATGAAGCGCTGATCAGAGAAATTAAAGCCAACATCCACCCACTTAATTGGCGAAATCTTTGTTTTCAACAAGCCTGTTTCCGAGGTTCTATCTAGACAAGCCACCCCAAAAGGAATGTCATTTTCTTTACAAATGGCCGCCATCTCCTGTATGATACAAACTGTTACCTCAATTTGGGCGGGGAGGTCGTCTTTGGCATGATCGTAGGAAGTTTGCATCCAGTTGATCGAGGCCAGCCACTCTCTACCTACCCAGTTCTCATAAATCTCCTCCCAGGATGCGTACTGAATAGATTCTTCACAGGCAGCTAGGTAAGGAAACCTCGACTGGTTCATTTTGCTATCAACATTATTTGAAGAACGCCCGTAACCAATTTTCAAATTTGATCTGTATTGCCGAGACAGGGTGTTGCGCATGAAATGTAAGGAAGAAAAATTCAGGATAACCGCTTTCCATTGCTGCGTTTTCACCCCTTCCTTTAATTGTAGTAAGGATTGGACACTACCATAGCCGATCACTCCCGCATTTTGAAAGCTCAGCGCTGGATGTTTTTTCTGCAACAGGGAAGTGAAATGTTGATCATCATTCACACCAAATCCATAAGTGAAAGAACAACCTAAAAAGAGTATATTGGTTTTTGTTGCATCGGGGCACTCACTTACAAAACGGGAATTATTCTCCAGGTGATGAGTACTGAACGTAAGTCCTTTATTAATAGTGACTTGAAAAGTTCCCGGATTGAGTTGTATACCCCGCTCAGTATCCCCAATAAAGGCATTGTTGGGTTGGGCTGTTACTGAATAATCAATGTTCTCAAAACTTTCATAGCCTAATATCCTAAAAGAAAATTCCATGCAGCAAAAAAACATAACCGGGTAATAAATCAGATTCTTCACTTCTGATTTGAAGTCTATTTTCATATTTTAATTGATCATTATGCTCTTCAAAAAATATATTGTTTACTCAATCTTTTGCCGAAAAGCCAGGCAAGCTTCCAAATTTGCTCTTCCGCCTTCACATGAGACCGCTGATTGTGGAGGGTAAGATAGTGCATGCGGCACAGTAAGAACGATTTACAAGAGAAAATTTATCTTTGCTCGCTTGCCAACCGTATTGCTTTTTCGGATATTTAATAGACTTTGTCCTGAAATGGGTTTTCTAGCGCTAAATTATTTCTGCATAAAGTCTAATAAAAAGGAGCCTTTTTTGATCATTACTAAACAAAGTAAAAGAAAATGAAATCAGCTGTCATTATTAATGCTGAAACCTTGCCAGAAGAATAAATTAAAAGAAAAAAAGAGACCAAAAAATGAAAGACGAAGAAATTTACAAAGAGGCAAATAAAAGGGTGAAAGCCAAGAAAGGGTTCTTTTATCATTTTATAGCTTATGCATTTGTTATCGGAATGCTCTATACATTGATGTATTTTGAAAATAACGGTGAAATACTCCCTGTCCTTATTGTAGGCTTGAGCTGGGGCATCGGTTTGGCGATTCATTATTTCCAAACCTTCGGGACTGAGCACTTGGAAATTCTTGGAATTAATCCTAATTGGGAAGAGGAAGAGTTAGAAAAAGAAATTGAAAGACTGGAACGAAAAAGGGAACTGAAGGAGCAGATTAGGGAGGAGAAAAAATTTTTGAATGATAATGAAGGCTTAGAATTGAAAGAGATTGAAAAAAGACCTTTGGAAGATGATTTTGATTAGGAATAGGTTTAATAATTGAACCCCCAAATTGCTATGAAAATGATTAGAAATAAAATCAAGCAACTCAATAATCGTTTCCTGCCTTCAAAATTATTTTACTCTCCCAGGTGGATCGTATTAGGGGTCAATAACATTTGCAATTTGCATTGTAAGATGTGTGATGTAGGAGTGGATTACAACCAGAGTAATTTTTTTCAAAACCTGATGGGGAGTAGGCCCATCAATATGCCGCTAGAACTTATCAAAAAGATTATTGATGAAACCAGTCATCATTTTAATGATACAAAAATTGGTTATGGGTTTACAGAACCGCTAATTTATCCGCATTTAGTGGAGTCTTTGTTTTATGCCAAACAAAAAAACATATATACTTCTATAACGACCAATGCCTTGAACCTAAAGCGCTATGCAGATGGGCTGATTGAAGGAGGTTTGCAAGAAATAAACATTTCTTTAGATGGGCCCCAAGAGGTGCATAATTATATTAGAGGGCATAAAAGTTCTTTTCAAAAAGCAGTGCAAGGCATTGAAAAATTGCTTGATTATCCTAATCCACCAAAGATTTCAATTTATTGTGTAATAACGGAATGGAACATTGGACAGCTGTTAGCATTTGTTAGCTTTTTTAAAGATTACCCCTTAGAACGTATGGGCTTCATGCATACTAACTTTACGCCAGCCTCTATTGCAAAAACGCATAATGAAACATTTGGCGCGTCCTATCCGGCAACCGCCTCAAACATGGAAGAAATCAATATAGAAAATATGGATTTGGACCTATTATGGCGTGAAATCGATGAAATAAAAGCCAAACAGTGGAAATTTCCGATTAGCTTTTCGCCAGAGGTAAGGAGCCGGACTGAGTTGGACATATTTTACCATAATCCCGAAATATTATTTGGAAAAAGGTGCAACGATATATTTCATAATATCATGATTAAAAGCAATGGAGATGTAATACCAGCACATGGACGTTGTTACAAGCTGACAATCGGCAATCTTCACAAAGGTAGTCTTAAGCAGATATGGAATTCTTCACAGATAGGTCAATTTAGGAAAACGGTTCAGCGAGCAGGAGGCTTGCTGCCCGCTTGCTCTCGTTGCTGTAGTGGATTTGGGCAATAGATTGATCGATAAAGAAGTAGCATATTGCTGTGTTGCGAGTTCAACTAACCCGCAACACAGCAACCGCAACTCCTCCCCTACTTCAAAGACTGAATCCAACGCGCAATCTTAGTCGCATCCGCCTTGGGAACTTGCGGCATTGGCGCCATGGGAGTGGCGTAATCCGGCCAATTGGCAGGTTCTGGACTATAAATCAATTCCACGATTCTATCGACGGAGTAATTCCGTTTGGCAATATCTTTATAGGCCGGTCCTACCTGTTTTTTATTCACCTGATGGCAGGCTAGACAAGTATTTCTAGTCAGCAGCGGTTCAATTTCCGCATAGCTAGGCACACTAGGTTTTGTCGGACTCGCTTTCTTGGCCACTTTTTTCTTAGCGGTTTTAGCCTTCGCTTTGGCTTTTTGAGCGGCTACTACCGAAGAGCGGAATGTACTCCAATCATTGCTCCCTAATGTTTTCCCAGTGGGTATGGCATTTAAGGTATAGTAAGCCATATTGTGAAGAACAACTTGCTGTGTTACTTTACTTTTTATACCTAAAACATTGATTTCATGGACGTAATAGGGCTTGAGATTTTCGACCTTAAGCCGCACCGTTTTACCATCAGGCATTAATTTGACCCCGCTAATTTGTAGGGAATCAATATTGATGGTCGGACTTCCATATACAGGATGGTACTTATAAATGTAACTACGGCCAGTGTAACTATCCAAATCCAGGGCCGATGCAGAATCAATGGCTTGCGTAAATTCGATTTCAAAACCGCCAGTCATCGCACGTACCGTCTTCATTTCAAAGGGTGTTTTTCCCGTCCAAACCAATCGTTCTAGGCCGGCGGTTCGATCACCAGCACTCCCCCACCCTCTGTTGGTTTCTCCGACATACATAGAACCGTCATTCCCCCAAGCCATGCGTAGCACCCCAGATTGGAAGCTAGACCTGAAATCAAAGGCGACGCCTTGGTAGGCTCCGTTTACTTTCTCTAGCGCTACTCGCATAATCTTACTCTGCCCTTGATCGCCCACAAATAGTTGACCGTCAAAGGGGCCGAAGGCCCCGCCGTTGTTATCGGCTAAAATTTCGGCATTGGAAATACCCAAAACACCATGCGGTAGCCACACGGCTGGAAGTTGCACGGCTGGAAATTCTTTTTTGACCTCAAATAGTAAATCTGGATTTTCTTCTTCCAGGATATTGGCGGGCTTTACATATCGTCCATTCTTTTTGACTTGCCGCATGTCGACCTTCGCATAAAATTCTTTAGCCGTTAACTTGACTGGAGAATTCTCTTCCTCTGCCCATTTTAAACCAGCAGGATGACCTGTAAAACTGCCTTTCTCCACATGCCAAATGCCTCCCGATCCATGCCAATCGCCCTGGTTGTCGGCATAGAAAAACTCTCCTTCATATATACCCAAGCCACAAGGAGATCGCATACCTGTCGCCCAAGGTGTCATTTGGCCATCTTCCGTGATTTGTAGGGTCCAGCCACGCCAGGGTACTCGACTTTCGCCACGCCACCATTCTTCATTGCCAAAAGCTACATTACCTGTAACGATCATACTACCATCAGGTAAAAATTTTGGACCATAGGAGTACTCATGGTAATGCCCAGATAAGGGCCAATCGTAAATCGTTTCATAGCGATCGGCTTGTCCATCTCCATTGGTATCTTGCAATTTGGTCAGCTCTCCCCTTTGCGCAATATAAAAAGCATTATCGCGATAGGCTAAGCCGAGAGGTTCATGCAAACCAGAAGCAAATAAACTGAAACGCGGAGCTTTCCCTTCGTACATATCCGGGTTTTCAACTAGCCAAACATCCCCTCTACGCGTACATAATGCTATTCTGCCATCATCCAAACTAGTTATTCCTCCCACCTCTAGCAGAATTCCCTCTGGCACAGGGAGAGTCACAATTTTATAATAATCACTTTCCTGCGCGCTAAGCTTGGCGGCATTCAAGACCAAGCAAAGACCTAGTATTATATATATATTCTTCATGATGGATATTACCAATTGATTGAATAGGTGAAAGATTTGCTTTTCATATTACTGACGAGTTCTTTCTTGCCCGCCATTTCTCTTACGCTTACAACCACAGTGGGATCAACATGGATATAATATCGTTTATCCACGACATATAGACCAGTGGCGACCTCTTCTATATGATCGCCTTCGGCTAGCTTAAGGAATAAGTCACTAGCTTGATCAGCATTCGTTAAACTGATGGTTCGTTCTAGGGCTTTAGCCTTCATGGTTAATTGAACTTGATCCACTAGTTCCAGTGTATCCATTTTATAGTGGAAACGGGGTAGACCTGTCGCTGCATCAACCTGGTAACCGACATTTTTAAAACCATCAGCTTCCGTTAAGGCAGTAGGAAAGGGCGCATCGGCCGTAGATAGAAGAGCAAAAGAATGCCCCATAAAAAGGAAGTTAGTTGCCCCTCTCGGTCTGAAAGACCCATCTCCTCTATTGTTCCACATTGGCGTAGCATCTATAAAGTCTCCTCGCCAAACACAGGCTATGTTTCCCGCCTTTAGATCATAAACATAGTGGGTGCCTTCTGGGGTGCCTACGCCCAAGGTATGTGTTAATCGATCTTTTCGCTGGCCGTTAAAATCGAGAAAAGCGCGCAGTAATCTAGCTTTTCGATCAACATCCACATAGATAGGACCTGTTCTGCGGGACCCGGCTGGTAGCGCACTGCTACCGGGTAAAGGCCGAGGAAAAGACCCCAGGTCATAGATACCTAGCTGTGGTTGCCACCAAGCCTCATTTTTGTAGTAGGTAAGTTCAAACGCATTGGCTCCCTCGGCCAAAGTGGCCATGAATGTCTCGCGCCCATTGCCTTGGTAATCGCGGCTGATTACTCTATTGCCTATTCTGATCCTCACACTCCCTCTGAAATTTACTCGAATGGGATATTTCTTCTTTTCTGGGGCAATAATATTTCCCGTATAGGTAACGGCATAGTGTTCATCAAGATTACCGATATCTGTTGTAAGTACATCTAGTTTTCCTTTTCGCTGGCTTTCCACTTTGTATAAGCCGTCCAGGTTATCTTGTCTTCCCGCATAGTATTGATAAGCCACATCTTCAAGCCTCAGGTCGTTTTCTTGCAACAACTGGTATTTGATATTTCGGAAAGCCACTGGCCCGTGGTCTCCCTGAATCATCAAAGGCCCCATCGCTACTTCTTGCTTATCAATAGATCCACCGGTTGCTAAAGGTACTTCTACATTTTCGTGGATGCGAATACCATTAAGGTCTACATAAACAAACTTGGCATTAGCGATTTTCTTACCGTTTTGATCAAATTTTGGCGCTTTGAAGGCGATCTTAAATTGCTGCCACAAACCGGCTGCTCTGGCGGCATTGCTAAGTGGGGCTTTCCCACTATAAATCTTCCCCTTTTCCTCTTCCCAATTTCGATAGATTCCTCCAATATCAGAAAAAGAGGGTTGGTTCTTCCCCCAGCTGTCTAGCAATTGGATCTCATAACGGCCTTGGAGATAGATCCCCGAATTAGAACCTTTGGGAATCATGACTTCAAGTTCCAATAAGATATCGCCATGTTCCCATTTGCTCAGAAGATGGTCTTTTTGCGTGGCATTATTGTTATTGATCAATATGCCGGTACCCGCTTCAAATGTTATGGCTTTGGGCATAGGAACTTCAACGGGTAGCGGGACGGGGTCTTTTTTACGCTTCTTCCGTTTTTTCTTTTTCTGTTCGACGACCACAGGTTTAGGCGGACTAGGTTTATCGTGAATATCGATGGTGGGGTTCATCATCACGCCACCTACGATCGACCAATTACCCGCTTGTGATTGAAAGGCAGAAAGGTCTGTTAAGGGGACATCCGTCCAATTTTGACCTTGCCCATTCATGGCTATTGTTAGGCACATACCTAAAAGAGACACAGCGATTTTTCTCATGTTTAAGCGTTGGTATTTCATGTGTTTAAAAATAAGAGACCGTACAATTTTGCGAAAATACGACTTGTGATACAGTTTGTTAAATCTTTAGCAGGAGGAGTTTAAATTTTACCTATGGTCTATATCTTAGTATTCTTCCCAAATAGAGAAAAGTCCAAAAAAGAGAACAAGGCTACGTATTCGTGCCGAAGACCAGCAGGTCACAGAAAAGATAATCATTGAATAGCGCATAGTAATGAGAAGAGCTACAGGGGGGGAATTGGCTCCCGCTGTAGCTCTTCTATATTGCTGGTAAGCTTATTTTATTTTGATCTATTGCCCTCCTCCTACTCTACCTGCTTCATCTTCTAGGCCAGTACGACGCTTACGTGACTTTACATTTTCATTACCGAAAAGGTAACTCAAACTGAGGCTCACCCGGCGGCTATCCCAACGGCCACTACCTGAAGATACTAGTCCGTTGAAACTAGAAACGCCATCCCATCCTGTCTCATAAAACAAGTCACTAGCGCTTAAACGTACATTCAAGCGATCTTGCAGAAACTTACGTTGCAACCCCAGGTCAAAACTCCAGCTGCTTTCGTATTCAAAGACGCCACCCCATACACCAGGCCCCGCATAGTAGCCAGATACTTCACCTTTGAAGCCTGCTGGAAGATCGATCGTATGTTGTTGGTATATGCTATAGGTAAAGGCTTGTACATCTACGACAGCTCCATCACCGTAATCGGCCTGGTTGTCTAGATGTGAGGCACTGATATTGAAGTAGGCATTCCACCCCTTACTCACTTGTACAGGCGCACTGATATTCATACTAAAAACCGTTTGATCGGCCAGGTTTTCCCAAGAAATGAAGTTGGATCGAGGATCCACTTCGTCAGGGCCAATAAGTCTGGTAATTTGATCACTGGTGCGACTGTAGCCGATTTTGAAGTTATAGCGGTAAGCTAAGGTGTAACCCAATTCGATGTTATTTACAATCTCCGGGCGTAAGAAGGGGTTCCCTCTTTCGTAAGACAACTGGCTCAACTGATTGTTAAAGGGATTCAAGACGTTGTAATCAGGTCGGTTGATCCGTCGGCCATAATTCAGGGCCAAGCTGTGTTGAGGAGCTACCTGCCAAGTCAAACCGGCACTAGGAAACCAACTGAGGTAGTTCAGTTCAACTGGAGGCTCTTGCAATTCCGGTAAGAAAGCCTGCAAATCACCCGTAGCATCCGTTTGTTCTGCCCGCAAACCGGCAGAGAAGTTCCATTTCTTGTTGAGTGCTCGGCTAAAGTTGACATAGCCAGCAAATACATTTTCCGTATACTCAAAGCGATTGGATTGTCGATCATTAATGGATGGCAAATCATCCAATACATCATAAACGAGGAAGGAGTTGTCTGACACCACGCGACTCAATTTTGTACCCGCAGTGAATTGACCACCCCATAGTCCCTCTTCAAAATCTAATTTGAAAGTAGAAATATCGATATCAGTTGGTGTATCAAAACTACTGACGACTTCAGTCAACAGTTTATCTTCTGCGGCATCAAAGTATTGATTCGGTTGGAATCGCTCGCTATCATTGTTATACTTCCCATAATCTAGGTCAATATTGATCGTGCGTCCTTTGTTATTATCGAAGCGATAATTGATGTTATAAGTATTCTGGCGTCGCTGGTCCTCTGCCGTAGTATTAGCAACCAGAATACTATCTAAGGCATTTGGTGTGCTTTGAGGGGCAATCGTTATCCGACTTAAGCCGCGTCGTTGGCCCTCCATCCGCCTTTCACTCACCAAAAAACCAATGGTATGCTTTTTACCCGCAAAAAAGTCAGCGCCAAAACGATAGTCGAAGTTCTGCCAACTGTTTCGATCTCTATTGGTTTCAGACAAGGATATGTTGTTCTGCGTGCTATTAAAATCCATATTGTGGTAAATAGCTCCATCTCCCAAGCCCACTGAGCCATAAGCATTAAAGGCCTTTTGCCGATAGTTCCCACTAGCATTTACATTGGATTTAGCATAACGGCCTTGGCTATAAGTGGTGTTGAGGGAACCATTGGTGCCCAGATTTTTGTCCTTCTTCAAGCGAATATCTATGATCCCCGCATTCCCTTCGGCTTCATATCTAGCACCAGGATTACTAATGATATCAATCCGATCTATCTGTTCAGCGGGAAGGTTTTGCAGGTAACTGCTAAGGTCTTGGCCGGTCAAAGGCAATCGTTTGCCATCTACATACAGCAAAACACCCGCACGACCTAAGACGTTGATATTGTCATTATTATCGACCGTAACACCGGGTGCTTTTCGGAGCAAGGAAATCGCATCCGCTCCGACGCTGTTTATGGTTCCTTGGACATTAAAGACCGTTCTGTCAGGCTTAATTTCTACCAAAGCTCGTGTGGCAGTAACAGTGGCTTGTGCTAGCTCTACTGATGCAGCTTCGAAGCTCAATAGGTCAAGATCTAGTTTTTGAGCATCGGCCAATTGTAGATTTCGTTTCCACAAATCTTTTGCCCCTACATAGGTGATTTGTAAATCATAAGACCCTGCGGCCAAGGACCTAAGTTCAAACACTCCTTCATCATTCGTGGTTTCTACTTTCACTAAGGAACTATCTGTAGCAGAAAACAAAGCGACGTTAGCAAAAAGAACAGCCTGGCCTTCTGCATCATTAACTTTTCCTGTGATACTTGCACGTTGACCAATGAGCTGAAAAACTGCTAGAGATAGCAGTAAGGTGTAACAAAATTTCATAAAAGTCGGGTTAAATTATTCAAGTAGACGGAGGAAAAATTGAATGTTTATTTCCGTCAAATTACTAAAGTTGCAATATTACAACATTAACAATAAAAGGAAACAACAAATCGATGAATGGAGTTCATCTGTAGAGCAATTTATCTTTCATTCTACTCCGATAGAAATTTCCTCTTCTACGCTAAGACTTCCTTGACTACTTTTCCATGTACATCGGTCAGGCGATATCGGCGCCCTTGATGCTTAAACGTAAGTCGTTCGTGATCGATGCCTAGCAGATGCAGAAGCGTGGCCTGAAAATCATGTACATGTACCCCGTCTTTTACTACATTGTAACTGAAGGGATCCGTTTCACCATAGGTGACCCCTGGTTTTACCCCTCCGCCTGCCATCCACATGGTAAAGCAGCCAGGATGATGGTCACGCCCGTAATTGGTAGCCGTGAGCCGGCCTTGAGAAAAGCTAGTTCGCCCAAATTCTCCACCCCAAACGACTAGGGTGTCTTCGAGTAGACCGCGTTGCTTCAGGTCTTTTACCAGGGCAGCAGTGGCCTGGTCGGTTCCTTGGGTTTGCTTTCTGAGTCCATTGGGAAGATTTCCATGCTGGTCCCATCCCATATGGTACAATTGAATAAACTTGACATCGCGCTCGGCTAGCCGTCGGGCCAATAAACAATTGGCGGCATAGGTGCCTGGGATTCTAGCTTCTTCACCGTACAACTTATAAATGTGATCAGGTTCTTCTTTCAAATCAACAGCATCCGGAATAGAGGCTTGCATTTTAAAGGCCATCTCATAGTTGTTGATTTTGGATTCGATGGCCGGGTCTCCCCACTGAGCTTGCTGCTCACTGTTCATATCATTGATAAAGTCCAGTGCGCGGCGGCGATCATCGGTTTCGATGCCATAAGGATTGTTCAAGTACAGTACCGGATCTTTTCCCGTCCTAAATTGTACGCCTTGATGATGAGAGGGCAGAAACCCACTTCCCCAGGCCGCCGAATTGAGGGGCTGAGCACCCCCTCCTTTAGAGATCAGAACGACAAAGGAAGGAAGGTTCTCATTTTCACTACCCAGTCCATATTGCAACCAAGAACCAATGGAAGGTCTACCCGTTTGTTGTGAGCCTGTTTGCACAAACATCACCGCCGGTTCATGATTAATAGCCTCTGTATGCATCGAACGGATGATGCAGAGGTCGTCTGCTAATTGTGCCGTATAAGGCAATAGTTCGCTAATCCATGCCCCCGATTCGCCATGTTGTTTAAAATCATAGATGGATTTTACCAATGGGAAAGAAGACTGATTGGCGACCATCCCCGAATTTCGTTGTGTGCCTCTTAAGGAATCGGGAATTTCTTTACCATGCCACTTCACCAAATCGGGTTTGTAATCAAACAACTCGATCTGAGAAGGCCCTCCGCTCTGGAACAAATAGATCACCCGCTTAGCTTTTGCCGGAAAATGCTGACCTCCTGTAGTTTGGGGCCTTAAAATGCCTCCCTCCTGGCTCCAGAGCTGTTGTCCACCCAATAGCTGCGACAAGGCAATAGCACCCAAGCCTAAGCCCGATTTTTTCAGAAAATCTCTTCTTGGATTATGCGATGGTATATTTGCTTTTGACATGGTACTATTATTGTAAGATGGATGCTTCGTAGGTATTCAATAAGGCATTGGCGAGTAAGCCCATAGCGGCCACTTGGCTAGGCACTAATGCTTCATCCCAAGGCTCTTCACCAATGGACAAATAGGCCAATGCTTTTTCCTGATTTTGCTCGAATTGAGCGACTTCATCTTGGTAATAAGCCAGCATTTTTTCGGCTTCCTTACTTGTTGGGTCTCGACCAAAAACAAAACGAAATAATCGCGCGATTTTGCTCTTCAGGCTGCTCATTCTCTCTTGCAGTACTCGTTGACCCAAGATCCGAGAGGCTTCTTGGTATTGTGGATCATTTAGCAATACCAGTGCTTGTAAAGGGGTATCAGTTGGCTTACGGCGAACTGTACAAACATCACGATTCCCCACATCAAATATCAACATAGAAGGGGGCGGTGAAGTCCGCTTCCAAATCGAATAAACACTGCGACGATAAAGTCCAGGGCCAGGTTCCTGCAAGTATCGGTAACGCCATCCTTTATTACTGATTTCATCCCATAAGCCAGCGGGTTGATAAGGATAGGTGCTGTTGCCTCCGATTTGCTCTACTAGCAAACCGCTAATGGCCAAGGCATTGTCTCTGATCATTTCTGCTGCCAGCTTGAACCTGGGGCCACGTGCCAGCAGTCGATTTTCTGGGTCTACCTCAGCTAGCTCCGGTCGAATACGACTATCCTGTTGAAAAGTCGCACTCTGAAGTATCTTTTTATGCAGCGCTTTTAGGTTCCAATCATTTTCCATCAACCAAACCGAGAGATAATCTAGCAGCGCAGGGTGTGAAGGTAACTCTCCTTGATTGCCAAAATCTTCGGTCGTTTTAACCAATCCTGTGCCAAAATGCAGTTGCCAAATTCGATTGACGATGACTCGTGCTGTTAAGGGATGGCGTTGATCAAACAACCACTGGGTCAAACCTAAGCGATTAGGGGGTAATGAAGGATCGTAGGGTAATATTCTGGCTGGGCCTACGGGTTCTACTGCCTTTCCTGGACTATCATAATTGCCCCGATCCAAAATAAAAGTGGGACGAGTTTGAGGTAAATCTCCCATCACCATGATTTCGGGAATGGAATTGAATAATAGGTTAGCTTCTTCCCTAGACCGGGATAAACTATCTCTCCATTGATCCATCTGAGGGAGCATTCTAGCATAATAGAAAGCCTGCAATTGCTTTTGGGTTTCCTGATCGTCTGGCTGTTCTAGCTTTTTCCGTACCAGCATTGGATCGTGTAGCATCAAGACTTCTATGGGCGTTAAAGCATCTTTGAAAATTCGGATTTCGTCCAAGCCTCCATTTTTAAACGCCTTAATTTTATCTCGTTGCCCGAAGGTCATTCCATTAAACCCATAGGTATGGATATTCCACTCAAAGATGATCCCTTTATAAAGATGATCTTGTTCGACTTTCGTTTCGAGTTCTAGGCCATCGGCATAGATTTTCAGGCCAGCTGCTTGGCTGGAACCATCATAGGTGATACTGACCTGGGTCCATTGTTTGGTGGGCAGTGGAGAGGTAGTAGTTAGTTGAATGGCATTTTGCGGCCAGGAATGAGCCATAATAAAAGAAAGTCGGTTGTCTTTGAGGTGGAGAGAGTAGCCTTTAAGCCCTAAGCGAAGGTTTTCACAATGTAACAGAATACCCGCCTCTTCATAAATCGTATCGGGATAAAGCCATAAATCCAAGGTAAAGGGATCCGTTCGCTCAAATAATCCAACGCCTTTCGGTATTCTCCCACTAGCTAAATCATCTACAAAGAAGGCTTGCCCCTTTTTTCCGGCCTTAATCACGGGATTACTTAATAGGGCATTCTCTCCGCTCTTCCGTCGATTGGGTGTTTCCGCTTTCTCTCCTTCTTTTGAGAGGATTTGATCAAATGAATAGTGCGCCAACTCCAGTTGATCTAGTTGCCGTTGAATGTCCTTTGACTGGACTATTATTTTCTTCTTTCCCTGGCTAACCTCAGCTGCCAGTTGATTCTTTTCGTGGGCAAGTTTGGCTGCTTGTCTTTCGATTAAGGCTTCTAGATAAGCTATTTTAGCATCCATTTTCTCATCGGTCAGCAGTAGCGCTGGCCCCGGAGTTTGATCGGGGCCATAGACGGCGTGCCCGAGTTCATGGGTACTATTGAAAAAAGCGTACAATTGAAAATACTCTTCTTGACTAATGGGATCGTATTTATGATCATGACATTTGGCACATTCTAAACTAAGGGCCATAACGGCTTTCCCCAAGGTGTTGGTACGGTCGCTTACATATTCACTCCGGTACTCTTCAAAAACGATGCCCGCCTCTGAATTCTTTTTGTGTAGTCGATTGAAAGCCGTAGCTAGAATTTGCTCTTGTGTGGCATTGGGCAAAAGGTCCCCTGCTAGCTGGTAAGTAATGAAGTCTTTATAGGATAAATTTTCATTGAAAGACTGGATCACCCAATCTCTCCAAGGACTAAAGTCGCGATGCTTATCATCTAAATAACCATCACTATCTGCATAACGGGCGACATCCAGCCAATGTGAGGCCATCCGCTCACCGTAAGCTGGGGATGCCAAAAATACGTCGATCAAATCTTCATAAGCATTGGGCGTATCCTTGGCTAGAAAAGCATCTACTTCTTCCAGGCTGGGCGGCAATCCACGAATAGCGAAACTCAGCCGGCGGATCAAGACTTCCTTATCGGCTTTTCCCGCAGGTGTTATTCCTTCTTTCTCTAGTCTATTGAGCACGAAGAAGTCAATTTCATTTTCGGCCCAATCCTTTTGGCTTATGCTGGGCGGTTCTGCTTTTTTAGGAGGTATAAAAGACCAGTGGGGATCATACCGAGCCCCTTGCTTAATCCAACGCGCAATTAAATCTTTTTCTTCCTCATTCAGGGAAAGGTGAGAATCCGGAGGCGGCATCATTTCTGCTGGATCATCACTCATGATCCGCCGATAAACCTCGCTTTTGCCCAGCCGTTTGGGAACGATAGCAAAGCGATTGGCATTGCTTTCTAAAGCCTTGAAAGCCAAGGCTGGGTCGTGCAAAGCCAGCCCGCCTTCTTGTTTGTTTTTGTCTGGGCCGTGGCAAGCAAAACAACGATCAGAGAGCAGCGGCTTAATATCAAAATTATAGTCGACTAAACCAGCATTGCCTCGATTTCCTTCTCGCTGACAAGCCATGCACAGGAGAAATAGCAGGAGTGGAACAAGTTTTTGTTTTGTTTTAAATATCACAGCGAGGATCTTGTTTTGTTGGTTAATTTCGTACTGATTAAAAGTAAGCAATATTTTCCTGTTCTCCGTAGCTTCAGCAATTGTAATACTTTTGAATTTACTTATATTTAGGTTTTTAAGTAATAAACGAATATGAAAGACCAACTCATTTCTAGACGTAAAATGCTGGGCACGGCGGCTGTATTAAGTGGTGGACTTGCTAGCCCGCAATTCCTATCCGGGCAAACAGCTAAAAAACAGGACTTGGCTAAAGATGCGGCACATAGTTTTACCTTTTGTCTCAACACGAGCACCATTATGGGACAATCCCTAGGTATCGTGAAAGAAATCGAATTAGCAGCGGCAGCGGGCTATGATGGCATAGAAATATGGGTTAATTCGTTGCAAAAATATTTGGCGGAAGGAGGAAGCCTAAAGGAGTTAAAGAAACGCATTGATGGTTTGGGTATTAAGGTGGAAGATGCCATCGGCTTTGCCAAGTGGATTGTTGATGATAATGACGTACGCATGGCTGCTTTAGAGCAAGCTAAACAAGAAATGGATATGTTGGCCCAAATAGGTTGCCATCGGATCGCAGCGCCTCCAGCTGGGGCCACCAACTATGGCGGACTTGATTTGTCCAAAGCCGGGGAACGATTTCGAGCCTTGGTCGAGCTAGGCGCAAGTATGGAGGTACTCCCGCAATTGGAAGTTTGGGGTTTTTCACAGAATCTATTCAAGCTGAGCCAAGTACTCTTCGTCGCGGCCGAATGTGGTCACCCGGATACCCGCCTTCTATTGGATGCTTATCACCTGCACAAGGGAGGATCTGATATGGACGGATTGAAACTTGTTAAAGGGAGTTGTATGGAAATTTTTCACATCAATGACTACCCCGCTGACCCAGCTAGAAAGGAAATTAGTGATAAAGATCGCGTGTACCCTGGAGATGGTGTCGCACCTTTGAACGACATTTTGCATGATTTGCACAAAACGGAAGGCACAACTGTCCTATCTTTAGAATTATTCAACAGAGACTATTGGGCTCAACCCGCAGAAGAAGTAGCCAAAACAGGATTAGCTAAAATGAAAGCTGCTGTTGAGATGGCCTTTGCAGGGAATTAAGCATTCATGCTAAAAAGAAATAAATGTTTACATTCGTCCTAGGAATATGGTGCAGGGCCGATCCCTGGCCATTTCCTAGGATAAAATGATAGCGAGCTTTGAATTCTACTAATCGGCAAAAATGAAGGAAAAATGGCTATTCCCCCTAAATGCTATTTTTAAACTCAGAACATACGTTGTCACAACGGTCTTTCTAAGTGCATATGGCGTTTGTTTTGGACAGGTAATGACTATTACTGGCCAGGATACTGATCTGCCATTGATACAAGTTACCTTAAGTAGCGAGCTGCCCAAACACTTTGCTGTAACAGATGCCAATGGACAAGTAGATATCACGCCATTCAAATCAGCCACATCTATTCTCATTCGTAGTCTGGGTTACCAGGAACTGAACCTTAGTTACGCTGAGCTTCAGGCCCAGAACTTCCAGCTTACCCTTCCCGTAAACGATTATTTTTTGGATCAAGTGGTGATCTCCGCCACTCGCTGGAGATTGCCTAAACGAGATATTCCTGCTAAAGTAAGTGTACTTAGCAAGGTAGATATAGCCATACAGAACCCGCAAACGACCGCAGATTTGTTGGGCAGTTCTGGAGAAATATTTATCCAGAAAAGTCAATTGGGAGGGGGCAGTCCCATGATCCGTGGTTTCTCTACCAATCGCTTGTTGTATACAGTGGATGGTGTAAGGATGAATACCGCTATTTTCCGTAGTGGCAACTTGCAAAATGTCATTTCGTTAGACCCTTTTGCGATTGAGCGCACAGAAATATTCTTTGGACCAGGATCGGTTATTTATGGGAGTGATGCTATTGGAGGAGTGATGAGTTTTCAAACTTTGACTCCTGATTTTTCTACGACCGATCTTCCACTCGTAAAAGCTAATGCCAGTAGTCGGTTCTCCTCTGCGAATCAGGAACAAACGCTACATTTTGACGTAAATCTCGGTTGGCAAAAGTGGGCTTTTGTTACTAGTTTCTCTCATTTTGAATTTGATGATCTGCGCATGGGAAGCTTTGGTCCGGACGAATACTTGCGACCCTTCTATGTACAGCGTCAAGATAGTAATGATGTCGTCATTGCCAATAGTGATCCCTTGGTTCAGCGGCCAAGTGCCTATTCACAAATGAATATGATGCACAAAGTTCGTTTTCAGCCCAATGCGCAATGGGATTTGCAATACGGATTTCATTATTCCAGCACTTCAAATTATGCCCGTTATGATCGGCACATTCGTTTGCGTGATGGGCTACCAAGAAGTGGAGAATGGTATTATGGCCCACAGGTCTGGATGATGAATAATTTCACAGCTACTCATCAACCTGTCAATGGCGCTTGGTATGATCAGATGAGTATTCGTTTGGCTTATCAATACTTCCAAGAAAGTAGAATAAACAGAGGATTTAATGACCCTTTTCGCTTTAGGCGCAGGGAAGACGTTCGGGCCTATTCTGGGAATATGGATTTCATGAAAGACCTGGGTAATCGGCAACAATTATTTTATGGTCTTGAGGCCGTCTATAATGACATTCAATCCATAGGTATGGATGAAAATATTGAAGCGGGCTTGTCACTGCCGGGCCCATCCAGGTACCCTACTTCCAATTGGGGATCTTATGCTACTTACCTGAGTTACCATTATCGCTTAAATGAGAAATTCCTACTGCAAGCCGGCGCTCGTTATAATCAGTATCAAATTCATGCTGTTTTCGATACGACCTTTTTCCACTTTCCCTTTACCGAAAGTCGGATCAATAATGGCGCGCTATCAGGGAGTTTTGGGGTAGTTATGCACCCTAGCAGGGATTGGACGGTCAGTGCCAATCTAGCGACGGGGTTTCGCTCCCCGAATATTGACGATATCGGAAAAGTTTTTGATTCGGAACCCGGTGCAGTCGTCGTCCCCAACCCTAAGCTACAAGCAGAGTATGTTTACAATGCAGAATTGGGTTTAGCCAGGCAGCTTGGATCCTCTTTCAAGCTCGACCTTAGTGCTTACTATACCCTATTGAAGAATGCTCTAGTACGACGGGATTATAGCCTAAATGGCGCTACCAGTATTTTGTACGAAGGAGAAATGAGCCAGGTGCAAGCTGTGCAAAACGCCGCAGAGGCCAGGATTATTGGTTTACAAGTCGGCATGGGATGGAAGTTACCTGCTGGCTTTGGCTTTTCTTCTCAATTGAATGTTCAAAAGGGAGAGGAAGAACTAGATGATGGAAACAAGAGTCCTTCTCGACACGCCCCGCCAACCTTTGGTGTTTCTCATTTCACGTATAAGGCGGACCAGTTGAGTTTAGATCTTTCTTGGATTTTTAATACAGAAAAGTCCTATGAGGAATTACCGCTGGAAGAACGAAGCAAAACCTATATGTATGCGGAAGATGAACAAGGTCGCCCCTACTCCCCTGCTTGGAATACCCTGAATTTTAAAGCACTATTTGCTTTTACGGATCAATGGAGTGCGAGTGCGGGAATAGAAAATCTCTTTGATCGAAGATATCGTCCTTTTAGTTCAGGTATTGTGGCACCTGGCAGAAACCTAATCCTGTCCTTCCATGCTAAGTTTTAGCACCAGCATTATTAATTTCTAGCCTGTTGCTCAACATAAGTCACCGAACAATCTTTAAAACGTCGAATCCAGCGTTCTCCCTTCTTTTGTCCCATTACACTCAATGTAGAGGCTAATCCATCGGCCAGACTCCCTGTGGGGGCAATAACCGTGATTTGCAGACTATGGGTAAGCCCATAGCCAGTGCGAGGATCAATAATATGAGAATACTTTTTACCTTTCCAACGTAAGAACTGGTAAGTGTCTCCTGAAGTGGCAATGGCGCAATGATGTAGCAGGAGGGGCTTGCTCGTTTTGCCATCCTGTAGGCGAATTGTCCAACCTTCCTTATCGGGTGGTGCTCCAGATAATAAGATATCTCCCCCAGCATCAATTAGTGCACTACTAATCCCTTCTTTGGCTAGCACTTTCATCATCTCATCGGCAGCATAACCTTTGGCTATACCCCCTAAATCCAGTTGCATGTTTGCTTGCTTTAATCGTACAGAATAGGCTGATCGAGAAGGCTTTAGATAATGGTAATTCACGCGTTTTTTTGCTGCCATCACTGCAGCTGGAGTGGGAAATTCAGTATTTTTAAAAGCTTTTCGCCAAAGTTGACTCAAGGGCCCAATGGTTACATCAAAAGCCCCCTTAGATTGCTTGGAAAGCTGTTGGGACTGTCGCAGAATATGCCACAGTTCTTCACTGACGGCCAAGCGTGTTTTAGCTCCCGAGCGGCGACTAAGGATATTCAATTCACTATCCGGAAGATAGTCGCTCAATAGCTGATTTAAGCTATCTAAACGTTTGAAGGCTAATTCACTGGCTTGTTGGGCTATAGCTTCATTTTGAGCATAAAGGACGATTCGAAACCGAGTGCCCATTTGAGGATGGGTATAGGTGAAGCGCTTGAGCGATTGCCCCGACAGGAATAGCGGTAAAAAAAGACAGGAAAGGAAGAGAAAGAGTGGACCTATTGCCCTTTGCATTTTTCGGTTCAGGAATGAGTGGTTTCTCATAGATCAAAATTGCGAAAAAACAATAGGTCCAGGCGTAGATTATTGGTCTAAGGTCAGGCTCCAGAATTCGTCAATTTCAGCCTGAGTCATCTTTTTGTGAGGTGAAACTAAACGGAAGCCTACAAAGGGCGAATCTGTATTCCACCAGAAACTTTTGGGCAACTGTGGATCTCGTCGTTTCCAATCCATATCGGATCTAATTCGGTTGGAACAACGCAGTTCACTCGGCTCATCGTAAAAAGAGCCCCCTTTGACGGTACGTGGGTGTAGCTTAGTAGGTTGAGCCCATGGGTTAGCCACCGCTTCATCTGCCGCGATTTTGGCGTAGTAATCTTTCCCATATTGATCCAAAGTCCACTCTCCTACATTGCCTAACATATCGAATAAGCCCCAGGCATTCGGTGTCTTGCCACCAATGGTTTGATAAACTTCCTCACTATTTCCTTCATGCCAACCTAAATCTTCTACAGAAGGGGTTTTATCTTCAGCAAAGCCGGTATTTGTTCCGGCCTTACAGGCATATTCCCATTCTGCTTCGGTAGGCAATCGGTAAAAAACACCCGTCTTTTCGGTCAACCACTTGCAGTAGGATAATGCCGCATATTGCGTCATACTACCTGCGGGGAAGCCTTCTTTCCCCATCCCGAAGGTAGGGTCTTCATAAGGAGGACTGGGGCGGGTAACTGCATCGGCATCCCACTCTCCTCCTTCCGGGGCTTTATCTAAGTTTTTTTCTCTAAAAATATAGTACTCCTGGAAGGATACTTCATGTACGCCCATCCAAAAGGGATCTAGTTTTACTTTTACCTGTGGCCCTTCATCTTCTTCTCTATTTTCTTCCTCAGCTGGGCTACCCATCATAAAGGTACCGCCCGGAATTAATTTCATTTTGAAGGAGACTTCCGTTCCTGGTATATTTTGCAGGAGGGTGTCTGGTTCCTGTGCATAGCTATTGGTCATGCTAAAAACACACAAAGCAACGACCCATAAATATTTTACTAACTTCATCTTATTCAATCAGTTTAATGCTTTGAAAACAAGGTTTGATTACTTCGAGCTGAATTTTAGATCGAAGACAATAGTAATATCATCTCCGGTTACAATCTGTCCAAACATGGCAGAAGGAGGCTCCATTTCAAAATCAGAGAGCTTCATCGGATATTCAGCTACAAAGGCTAACGTACCATCCTCTGCGGCTTTATTAGTCAGCGAGAGGGTAATTTCTTTGGATACACCTGCCATGGCTAGTTGGCCACTAACTTTTAATGTACCCCCCTCATCAGATTTTTGGATGACTGCTTTTTGGGCTTGCGTAATGTTAAAGGTAATAGCGGGATGCTCTGTGGCTTTGAGCGCGGCTTTAATCTTTTTATTCATAGCAGCGCCTCTGCCTCCATCAATACTGACCACTTGAAATTGTAAAGCAGCTTCATCGACTACTAACACCTTGGACTTATTGGCCTTGAAAGCATTGCCTAAAGCTAATGTGCCGGAAAATTCACCGACCGTAGCGGTCCAATCATGAAAGGTAGAGGTACCTTTGATAGAAATAGCCGAAGTCTCATCCAAAGCATAGGTAGAAGCCTGCGCCTGGAGGCCCCAGCTCAACAGCATAGCAAGGCATAAGCTGAGAAGTCTTTGGGTTAAAGCTTGGTTTTTTAAATGCGACATCAGAAATGTTTTAAACATGTTCGAAAATAGATATTCTCATTTACGCACATCGTTTAGTCAAGATAATTACCCCAAAGAAAGGACTTTTTCTTCAGAACTCTTAGCCCTTGGAATCAGAAGGGGGTGTATTTTAACACTTTTAATAGGTAGGCTAGAATCTTAAGAATTCTATAACTTTAAGCCCAATACTCTTCATATACATGAATGATCGAATATGAACTCAGCTAAAATTGACATCAATTGTGATATGGGCGAAAGCTTTGGCAACTTCACCATTGGGAATGACAAAAAGGTTTTCCCGTACATTAGCTCCTGCAATATTGCTTGTGGTTTTCATGGCGGAGATCCCTGGCATATCGAGCAGACCATAAAAGGGGCCCTGGCTCATGGCGTGCAAATTGGTGCCCATCCCTCCTACCCTGACCTAGCTGGTTTTGGCCGGCGCTTTATGCAGGTAAAACCGGAAGAATTAAAGGCTATTGTCAAGTACCAGGTAGCGGCTTTAAAGGGCATGACGGAAAGCCTGGGCGGTCAATTGGCTTATGTAAAACCGCATGGTGCCTTGTACAATACCGCTGCGCGTCAAAAAGCCGAAGCGCTCGCTATTATCGGAGCCATTCAGGATATTGATCCGACTTTAATACTCATGGGCTTAGCGGGCAGTCCCATTGAAATGCTGGCTAGAGAAATGGAGATTCCCTTTGTAGCCGAAGCTTTTGCAGATCGAAAATACATGAGTGATGGAAGCTTACGTTCTCGCAGGCTGCAGGGCGCTGTCATCGAATCGCCAGAAGAAGCTACTGCACAGGTTTTATCTATCGTGTTGGATCATGAAGTACCCACCTATGATGCAATCGCCATCCCCATGAAAGCCCAGAGCATCTGCATCCATGGCGACAACCGCCATGTAGAAGAATTCCTACAAGCCATCGATGCCGGCCTGACTCAGGCCGGCGTTCTAAAAACTGCTTTTTCAATATGAAAGAAATCATACCTTATGGCGATCGTGCCATCCTGATTAATTTTGATCAACGAATTGATCCAGAGATCAATCAAGCCGTCATTCAGTTGGGGCAAGCCATTGAAGCGGCAGGCTGGGCGGGTGTGCAATATTTAATACCTGCTTATTCCTCTTTGACCTTGGCTTATGATCCGAGCCTCACTACCTTTCCTATCTTAAAAAAAGCCATCAAAGCACTGCATGAAGTAAGTTCAGTTTCATCCAGTAGAGGGCATCGCACTATTATCATTCCGGTCTGTTATGAGGAGCATTTTGCCTGGGACTTAGCGCATATAGCGCAGGCCAGCCAATTGTCGCCGGAAGCAGTGATTCGCTTGCATACAAGCACGACCTATCGGGTTTATATGCTGGGATTTCTACCTGGTTTCGTCTACCTGGGGCGTCTACCCGAAGCCCTGAAATGCAAACGCAAAACCACGCCTAGACTGAAAGTGCCAGCCCAGGCAGTGGCTTTGGCCGGTTTCCAAACAGGCATTTACCCCAGTGAGGCCCCGGGGGGCTGGCAGATCGTTGGAAAAACACCGGTCAGGGTATTTGACCCTAGGTTAGAGGATCCTTTCCTGTTTAGAGCTGGAGATAGCGTCTCTTTTCGCTCTATTTCAAGAAAAGAATTTGAGCAAATCGAGCAAGAAGAAATCCATCTTAAGTACAAGCCCCAGATTCAATATGACTAAGGAAGTAATTTTACATTTTTCGAAACCTGGACTTCTGACTAGCGTCCAGGACCAGGGCCGAATAGGCTATCAGGCTTTTGGTGTGCCGCAGGCAGGTGCATTAGATAGGCCAGCTGCCCGTTTAGCGAATGAGATTTTGTACAACCCGCCCAATACGCCAGTTTTGGAAATTACGCTATTGGGACCTAGGATTACTTTTTCAGGGAAGTGTCAAATTGCCCTATGTGGGGCCGACTTATCCCCAAAACGGAATGAGGAGGATTGTCCGATGTATGAGACCGTCGAAATGCGGGAAGGGGATGTATTGCGTTTCGGTCGTGTAGTAAGCGGTTGCAGGGTCTATTTGGCCATTCGAGGAGAGTGGCAGCTAAAACCTTGGTTGGGCAGCTATAGCTACGCTGCGCAAAACGGTCAAGTCTTAACGCCAGATAGCCTGATAAAGCGAAACAGCAGCCTACGCATTTTACCTCAGCCCTATGTACCCAAACGCATTTGTCCGCTACAAGAGCGTCCTAATTTCCCTAGTAGCCAGCGCATTCGCGTCTTACCTGGACCAGAATTTGAAACTTTCTCCAACTATGCTGTAGGCCATTTTTTTAGCCAAGCTTTCACCGTTACGACGGACTCCAATCGGATGGGCTATCGTTTGGCAGAGCGCTTGAGAGACTTCAATCCTGAAAAAGAAGTGATTTCTTCGGGGATTGTGCCGGGTACCATTCAAATCACCAATGCCGGACAGCCTATTGTTTTATTGGCAGATGCACAGACCTCAGGGGGGTACCCGCGTTTAGCCAATGTACTGCAAGAAGATATGGCTAAACTTGCTCAACTAAAGCCCGGTGATCAGGTCATCTTTAGTTTGGTAGAACTTGAGCCATGAACATTTAGCTATATATCCAGTTTAATAATGATCAAAAAATAACTTCCCGATTTTGCATATGATCTTTTGGCGCTATACTGCGTTATTTTTTTCAGCGATAGCGCTGCTATCCCTTCAAAAAATGCCTTGTCTATCACCAAAATCC
>Ga0070727_10001302_pt1 | contig 26867 bp, 24 predicted proteins | sample tdAd472_FD_66722 | JGI IMG/M metagenome (GOLD analysis project Ga0070727, IMG submission 66722) | Marine sediment microbial communities from the Atlantic coast under amendment with organic carbon and nitrate - tdAd47.2 | ecosystem: Environmental > Aquatic > Marine > Coastal > Sediment | place...
GACAGCGCCGTGCGCAATCTCGAGGGGCTGCCCCAGGAAACACGCATCGTCGGCGATGCCCTCGCGGGCCCGATCGAGGTCATGGAGAATGGCGGCGTGTTCCAGGCCGATCCGCGCGAGGGACAGAAGACCGGCTGGTTCTATGACCAACGCGACAATCGCGCCTTCGTGGCCGCGCTGTCCAGGGACAAGCGCGTGGCCGACTTCTACTCCTATACCGGCGGTTTCGCGGTCACCGCCGCGCTGGCCGGCGCGCGCGAGGTGCATGCCTTCGACCGATCACAGTCGGCCCTGGATTTCGCGACCCAGGCCGCGGCCGCGAACGGCGTCGGTGATAGATTCACGGCCACCCGTGGCGATGCGTTCCAGCTGCTGCATGGCTTCGCCTCGGCGGGTGAGACCTATGACGTGGTGGTGGTTGACCCGCCGGCCTTCGTGAAATCGAAGAAGGATTATCAGGCCGGGATTCGCGGCTATCGCAAGCTGTTCCGGCTGGCCGCGCAGATCGTCACGCCGGGCGGATACCTGTTCGCGGCATCCTGCTCGCACCATGTGGACCCGCCCAGCTTCGCCGACGCCGTCCGCCGGGCGCTCGCCGACACCGGCCGGAACGGGCGCATCCTGCGCAGCTCGGGTGCGGCCCCCGACCATCCGGTGCATCCCTTCCTGCCGGAGACGGGCTATCTCAAGGGGCAGATGATCCAGCTCGACTAGCTTCCGGCCTCGTTCAGGGACCAGTCATAGTCATAGCCGTCGATATCGATCACGCGCTTGAGGTCGCGCGCCAGTTCGGGCCGGGCATATTTGCGCAGATGCGCCAGCACGCCGGTCTCCGAGCCGCCGAAATCCTCCTGGAACCAGTCATAGATGCTTGAGACCGTAAGCGCGCCGCCGTGCAGTTCCGCGCCGCGCGGATGGTTCACATAGGCGATCGCGTTCGCCTCCAGCAGCTCGTCCACCCGATCCGCCGTATAGGCCGTGTCAATCAGGTTCGGGCAGCCGATCGAGGCGCAGTTGACCGCATAATGAATGCGCGGGTCGCGCCAGATCGGGCGCAGGATGCGATGCTCGATATCGTCGAGCGAGACCTCTTCACCCTCGACCGAGACCAGCTTTTTGCCCCAGGGGCCGATGGAGAAGAGACCTGGCGAAATGCCGATCTTGAGTATGGAGCTCACCGGATAATGGTCGAGCACCACCTGCACGGTCAGCGCGTTGTAGAGATTGATCCAGTAGGCCAGCTGTTCATTGCGGTTGAGGCCGCGGACCGGGACCGCCGTCAGCCGCGCGATATATCCGTCGAGCGCCGCCCGCTCGCCCGCCGCGAGCCCGGCGTAATCGAACCGCACCACCCCGTCGTCGGACGGGCGCGTATAGGCCTGGAGGAGGCGCGTCCAGTCCCCATGATCGACCGTTAGCGTCGAGGCTGGATCATGGGCGGACCAGCGTGGCCAGAGCTTGGACTTGGGGGCCGCGATGCCCGGCGTCGCAAGCAGCGCCAGCAGAAAGGCCGCGCCCAGCAGGGTCGCAAATATGCGGTATGGCGTGCGGGGCTGGGTCATAGAGATATCCATGCCCGATATGTTGGTTCGCGCGCGCGAAAACGAAACCGGGCTCACGCCGATTTGAGTGCGTCGCTTACACCGGCATCCGGAAGGTCAGGCGGAAGACCGTACCGTCATCGCCCGAGGCCGCGAGTTCGAGGTCGCCGCCATGGGCCCGCATGACATCCTGGGCGATCACCAGCCCCAGCCCGGTGCCGCCCTGGCGCGCCGAGCCCTTGAAGGGCTTGAACAGGCTGTCGCGTGCCGCGTTCGCCAATCCGGGGCCGTCATCGGCCGTCTCCACGATCAGGTCCCCGCCCTCCGACGCGCCGACCGAGATTGTGACCCGGCGCGCACCCGCCTCGAAGGCGTTGCGGCCGAGGTTCGAGAACACCCGGTAAATCTGGTCCCGGTCGGCCTCGACAATGGTGTCGCCGGGCACCTCGTTGACCACCTGCGGGCCGGAACAGGGCACCGCATTCTCACCATCCGCCAGCACCGCAAGATCAGAGGCGACCTCGCCGATCAACTCATGCAGGCGGAAGCGCGCATGGGTCAGTTCCGGGCCCTCGTCGCGCGCGTAATTGAGCGTCTGCGTACACAGATTGATGGCGCGATCGATGGCCTGGATGAGCGGGCTCGCCACCCGTTTGACCTCCGGGTTGTCGACGCCGGACAGGCGGTCGGACAACAACACGGCGGTCGACAGGATACCCCGCAGATCATGGTTGATCTTGCTCACCGCTGAACCCAGCGCCGCCAGGTGTTCCTGCTGGCGCAGCGCGCCGCGCAGATCCTTCTGCATTTCCGCCAGCACCGACTGCGCGACGCCGATCTCATCGGTGCGCCGCGTCAGGCTGACACCGACGGAGGGATCTTTGGGGTCTTGCGAGAACCGGGTGATGTCATCGGTGATCCGCCGCATCGGCCGCACCATCAGCCACTGGAGCGACAGATAGAGAAGCAACCCCGTGATCAGCGAAATGACGACCGAGAGCAGCAGTATGTTTCGCGAGTAGGCCATCATCTCCGAGCGCAGATGGCCCTCGTTGAGGACCACCTCGACCTCGAGATCGGGGTCCCCTTCGGTCGGGCTGATCAGGCGCAACGTGGGATCGCCGGACCGGGACATGGTCGCAAACGCATCCCCGATATCCCCGAACAGGGAGCCGTCGGCCAGGTTCACCGTGACCTCAACCGGCGGCGGCGGAGCGGTGTATAGGAGCAATCGCCGGTCGGCGCGAATGAGCGCAACCGCATAGGCACCCGCGCGCGACAGCAGCTGGGCCTTCAACTCTTCGCTGATCAAATCGGACGGCGCCGCTTCCAGCGCCAGAATGGCGATATGCGCCGATTCCGCCTGATCCTTCAGCCAGTTGGTCCGGAAGTTGGAAACGGACGGCGCATAGATCAGCACCTCGGCAAGCATGACGAAGACAATCGTCAAAACCAGCAGACGGGCAGACAGTGAACGCGCAAAGGGCGGGAGCGCGAATTTCCGCGACCGTATCATGACGCGCGCATGTTTAGCAGAAATCGGCCGGTCCGGTCAGTCACACCGTGTCCGGCGCTATCCGAGTTTCGCCAACAGGCGCACAATTTTGCGCGTCCGCTCCGAAAACAGCGACGGGGTGTAATAGGAACCCGCGGCCCGCTTGTTGATCTCACCCAGGGTCGGATAAGGCGCAATCATCTGCGCCATCGCACCGATCTTCATCTTCTGTGAGATCGCCAATATCCAGGGCTGGATCAGTTCGCCGGCATGCGCACCCACGATCCCCGCACCCAAAATACGTCCCTTGCGGCCCACCACGGCTTTCACCATCCCCTCGGTGCGGCGCTCGGTGCGGGCGCGGTCATTTTCGTCGAAGCTGGCCGTGAGGATACGAACATCATCGCCATGAATCTCGCGCGCGGCCTTTTCGGTCAGGCCGACATTCGCCAGCTCCGGGTCGGTGTAGGTCACCCAGGGCACAGCGTCGTAGTTTACCTTGGCCGGCATCCGGAACAACGCATTCCGGATGACGATACCCGCGTGATACCCCGCGATATGGGTGAACTGGTAACGCCCGGCGACATCGCCGACGGCGAACACGCGCTTGTTGGTCGTCCGCAACCGCGCATCAACCTCGATGCCGCGACGGTCGAACTTCACACCCGCGGCCTCGAGATCGAGGCTCGACAGGTTCGGCGACCGGCCGACGGCGACGAGAATATGGCTGCCCGCCACTTCGAAATTGCGGTCGTCATGTTCACAGATCACCGCGACGCCGCCATCCGCAGCCTTCACCTCGACCACTTTCGTGTCTTCGTGAACGTCGATGCCCTCGGCCACCAGCCGCGCCCGGACTACGGCGACCAGGTCGCGATCGTCGGGGCCCATCACCTGGAACGCCTCCAGCACCGTGACCTTCGATCCCAGCTGACGATGGGCCTGCGCCATCTCGAGGCCGATCGGGCCGCCGCCGACGACGATCAGATGGCTGGGGCGCTCTCGCAATTCAAACACCGTCTCATTGGTCAGGTAACTGACCTGGTCGAGACCGGGGATCGGCGGCACGGCCGGCGAAGAGCCCGTGGCGACGACAAACCGCCGGGCGCGAACGCGGGTGCCGTCCTCGCCGATCACCTCGCGGGGGCCGGTAAATTTCGCGCCCTCCTGAAACACATCGACGCCCAGATCCGTAAACCGCTCGACGCTGTCATGGGGTGCGATCCCGGCGACCACCCCTTGCACATGATCGTTCACGACGGCGAAATCGATCTCCGCGCCCTGCCCATTCACGCCGAACTGGCTGGTGTGACCGTAATGCGCGGCCGCATGACCGGCCGCGAGCAGCGCCTTGGACGGCACACAGCCATAGTTCAGGCAATCTCCACCCATTTTGGCGCGCTCAAACAGAGCGACGCTGGCGCCCATCTGCACCGCGCCGGCCGCGACGGACAACCCGCCCGAGCCGGCACCGATCACACATAAATCCACTTGTCGTGTTTCGCTCATGACACCACCGGTTTTTGCAATTCAGGAGAAAAGGGACAGGCAGGCGTCGGTCAGGACGCAGTCGAGGGGGAACGGTTCTTCCGCGCCTGGATCCTCTTATAGATCACCGGCAACAGGGCGAGTACCGCCAGGCCGATCAGCGGCCCCAGGATTTCGGGGCGGAAGATGATGCCCAGATCGGGATCCTGGCCGGCATCGATCAGCGCGCCCAGGCCGTTGCCGACGGACGCATAGACGAAGGTGCCCGGGATGATGCCCACGAAGGTGCCGACAATATAGGTCGTGGTCGAAACCCCGAGGAAGGCCGGCACGAGGTTGACCAGCCAGAACGGAAAGAGCGGGATCAGGCGCAACACGAGCAGATAGCTCAGCGCGTTCTTGCGAAACCCGTCTTCCATCTTCGACATGAACGGCCCGGCCTTTGCGCGCAACACATCGCCGACCGCCGTGCGGGCAATCAGGAACAACGCCGTGGCGCCGACCGTAGCACCCACCACGACCACCAGCCCACCGCCGATGGCGCCGAACAAAAAACCGCCCGTAAGCGTCATGATCGCACCTCCCGGCAGCGAAAAGGCGATCACAACGGCATAAATCGCGGCGAACGCCAGGACGGCAACGACCCCGTTGTCGCTCACCAGCATGCGCAGGGTTTCACGATTTTCCTTGAGTGCATCGAGCGAGACGAACCGGTCGAGGTCGAGGGCAAAAAAGGCGACAAATCCGGCGATCAGGACGGCAATCGGTACAATTCGGCGGATAAAAACCGTCCGAAATGACGCCTTACCCGGTGCCGGTGTGGGGGAATCGCTCATCGTATTCTTATCCTTGTTCGTTGCGAAACTACTTGGTGCATTCGGTCGGCCTCAACCATTCACCAATGCGTGACCGCGTATGCTCTGTTAACACCGCGCGGGTGCGTTGACTTCCATCGGCTGAAAACGTATACAGCGCGCCGACTTGCAAGGCCTTCAAGGCAATGGAGAATTCGCGTGAAGCGGACATTTCAACCAAGCAATCTGGTGCGCAAGCGCCGCCATGGATTCCGTTCCCGCATGAAGACCGTGGGCGGTCGTCGTGTTTTGGCGCGTCGGCGTGCACGAGGCCGCAAAAAGCTGAGTGCCTGAACGGTGCCGGGCGCGGTTCACACCGCGCAGGCACGATCACCGGGATTGATGACATCATGACGACGGCGGAGGCAACAACGCCGGATTCGGCCGGCCAGGCGGTTCCGTCGATCGCGCGCCTGCCGAAACGTCGCGACTTTTTGCGCATCGCGGCGGCCAAGCGCCGCTGGGCCGCGCCCGGCCTGGTGCTGCAGACCGCGCCCATCCCCGACGATGCCGAAATGCGCGCGGGTACGATCCGTGTCGGCTTCACCGCCACCCGCAAGATCGGCAACGCGGTGGTGCGCAATCGGGCGCGACGCCGTCTGCGTGCCGCCGTCCGCGAGATCATCCCGACCCGGGCCCGCCCGGATCTGGACTATGTACTGATCGCGCGCGCGGCCACGGGCGGACGAAACTATGCGGCCCTGCGCGACGATCTCGTCACCGCGCTCGACCGATGTGACGCGCTGGCGCGCGACGAGGAAAACCGGAGCCGATGAAACGCGTTTCACATTTTCTGGTGCTGCTGCTGAAAGGCCTGATTTTGGTCTGGCAATGGGGCCTGGCACCGGTGCTCGGCGCCAATTGCCGCTACGAGCCGAGCTGCTCGCGCTACGCCGCCGAGGCGCTGTCGCAGCATGGCCCCCTGCGCGGCGGCTGGCTCGCCGCCCGGCGCATTTTGAGCTGCAATCCCTGGGGCGGGGCGGGCTTCGATCCGGTCCCGGGCACCTCGCATGACTGCAACGAACACGATAATTTAACGCATGGCACCGCCATGCACACGCCGCGGAGTTAGGCGCAGATGGACACGAAAAACCTCATCCTCGCGATCGCGCTGTCGCTCGCCATTCTGCTGGGTTGGCAGACCTTCATCGAGCAGCCGCGCCAGGCGCAGGAGCTCGCCGAGCTGGAACGCCAGGAACGGGCGGCCGGGCGCGACCCCAACACCATCGGTGTGCCGTCGCTTCCCGCCCCCGGCGGCAATCAGGCCGCCATCACCGCCGAGCCGCGCGCGCGCGATGAGGTGATCGCCGACACGGCACGGATCGACATCCGCACCCCGGCGCTCAGCGGGACGATCAACCTCGTCGGCGGCCGTTTCGACGACCTGACCCTGCTTGAGTATCGCGACACCATCGAGCCGGACAGCAAGCAGATCACGCTGCTGTCGCCGCGCGGCTCGGAATCCCCCTATTTCGCCGAGTTCGGCTGGCTGACCGGCAACGGCACCGTGTCGGGCGGCGGACAGACCCGCTGGACGGCCAATCAGAACGTGCTCACGCAGGATTCGCCCGTGGTCCTGACGGCGCGCACCGACGACGGGCTGGTCCTCACCCGCACCGTGGCGGTCGACGAGCATTTCATGTTCACCGTCACGGACCGCATCCAGAATGCGGGCACGACGCCGGTCAATGTCAGCCAGTTCGGCCGCATCACCCGGGTCAACGAGCCCGACACGCTGGGCTTCTTCATCCTGCATGAGGGCCCGATCGGCATCCTCGGCGACACGCTGCACGAGATCGACTATGACGATCTTGAGGACGAGCCCGAGACGCCGCAGACCTTCGAGTCCGAAGGCGGCTGGCTCGGCTTCACCGACATCTACTGGCTGACCGCGCTGATCCCCGATCAGGACACGCAGTTGGATGCGCGCTTCCTGTTCGACACCACCGGCTCGGGCGCCAATCTCTACCAGACCGATTACCGCGGCGAGGCCATTCCGCTGGCCCCGGGTGAACTCGCCGAGGTCACCAGCCGGTTCTTCGCCGGCGCCAAGGTCTTCAACACCCTGATCGACTATCGCGAGAATCTCGGGATCGAGCGGTTCGAGATGTCGATCGATTTCGGCTGGTTCTTCTTCCTGACCAAGCCGCTGCTCCACGTCATCATCTTCTTCGCCAATTGGCTGGGCAACTTCGGCCTGGCGATCCTGCTGGTGACGGTCATCATCAAGCTGTTTTTCTTCCCGCTCGCCAACAAATCCTACAAGTCGATGAGCGCCATGAAGGCCCTGCAGCCGAAGATGCAGGAGATGCGCGAGAAATATGCCGACGACAAGCAGGGCATGCAGCGCGAGTTGATGGCCATGTACCGGCGCGAGAAGGTCAACCCGGTCTCGGGCTGCCTGCCCATCGCGCTCCAGATCCCCGTCTTCTTCGCGCTCTACAAGGTGCTGTTCATCTCCATCGAGATGCGCCACGCGCCGTTCTTCGGCTGGGTCAAGGATCTTTCCGCACCCGACCCGCTGAACATCATCACCCTGTTCGGCGCCATTCCCTGGGATCCGCCCTTCGGCCTCGCACTCGGCGTCTGGCCGATCCTGATGGGCATCACCATGTTCCTGCAGCAGAAGCTCAACCCGGCACCGGCCGATCCGGTCCAGGCCAAGATCTTCCTGCTCATGCCGGTGTTCTTCACCATCTTCCTGGCCGGTTTCCCGGTCGGGCTGGTGATTTACTGGACCTGGAACAACCTGCTCTCGATCACCCAGCAATACGTCATCATGCGACGCATGGGCGTGTCTGTCGGCGGCGGGAAAACCACCTGACGACGCCATGATCGACCCGAACGGCGCGGCGGCAAACGCCAATCTTGCGGCGGCGCGACATCTGTTTGCACAGGAATGCACCTTCGTGCGCGGTGTCGCGCGCCTGCCCGATCTGCCCGAGCCGTCCCTGCCCGAGATCGCCTTCGCCGGCCGCTCGAATGTCGGCAAGTCGAGCCTCCTGAACGCGCTGACCAACCGCAAGACCCTGGCCCGGACGAGCAACACGCCCGGCCGCACCCGCGAGCTGAACTTCTTCGACCTCGCCGGCCGCCTGATGCTCGTCGATCTGCCCGGCTACGGCTATGCCCGCGCGCCCAAGACCGAGATCGCCCGCTGGAACACGACCCTGCGCGATTATCTGCGCGGCCGCCCGAACCTGCTCCGGCTCTGCCTGCTGATCGATTCACGCCACGGGATCAAGGACGGCGATCGCGAGATGATGGCCATGCTCGACGCGTCGGCCGTGGTCTATCGGGTGGTCCTGACCAAGGCCGACAAGCCCAAATCGTCGGACATGGCGGGCCTGATCGAGGCGGTGGCGACGGAAATGAAGACCCATGCCGCGGCCCTGCCCGAGCCGATCGTGACGAGCGCGCGCAAGAGCATGGGACTGGACGAACTGAAGGTGGATCTGGCGACGCTGGCGAATGCCGGCTGAATTGGGCTAAGTTCCCGCCGGTTGCCGCCGGAGGCTGACGGCGCGAAGATCGCAAGAACAAACGGATAGCATGATGGCCCAAGACAACGCGCCACCGCCCGAAGAACTGCTCGCCAAGGCGGGCGTTCTGGCCGAGGCGCTCCCCTATATGCGGCAGTTCAATGGCCGGCGCTTCGTCATCAAGTATGGCGGCCACGCGATGGGCGACACGAACCTCGCCAGCGCGTTCGCGCGCGACATCGTGCTGCTCAAGCAGGTCGGCATCGAGCCGGTGATCGTGCATGGGGGCGGGCCTCAGATCGGGGCGATGCTCGAACGGCTGAAGATCAAGAGCGAGTTCATCGACGGCCTGCGCGTGACCGACGAAGCGACCGTCGAGATCGTCGAAATGGTCCTGTCGGGCTCGATCAACAAGGCGATCGTGTCCGCGATCAATGCCGCGGGCGGCCGGGCCGTCGGCCTGTCGGGCAAGGATGGCGGCCTGATGTCGGTCCGCAAGCTGCGGCGCACCCGGCGCGAGACGGATTCAAACATCGAGAAGATTCTCGATCTCGGCTTCGTCGGCGAGCCCTCCCGGGTCGACCCCGAACTGCTCACCACCCTGACCCGTTCCGACATCATCCCGGTCATCGCCCCGATCGGCATCGGCGACGACGGCGCGACATACAACGTCAACGCCGACACGGCTGCCGGCGCCATCGCCTCAGCCCTTGAGGCGACGCGCCTGCTCATGCTGACCGACGTGACCGGCGTGATGGACAAGGACGGCGCGCTGATCTCCGATATGGGCGTGGATCAGGCCCGGCAGCTGATCGCCGACGGCACCATCAGCGGCGGCATGATTCCCAAGGTGGAAACCTGCATCGATGCCGTCGAACGGGACGTCGAGGCATCGGTCATCATGGATGGCCGCGCGGCCCACTCACTGCTGATCGAGATTTTCACCGAACACGGTCTCGGCACCGCGATTTGGGCGGCCTGATCAGGCCGACACGCGCAGATTCGCGCCCATCGGGCGCCGCATGTCGAACAGGATCGACAATGTGTCGAACAACTCGGTGATCTGCTCATAGCGCAGGCGCCGGCCGTAGGTGTCGATCATCTTCGACCATGTGTTGAGCGCGTGGATGTTGGCGCTCAGGCAGGTCGCCAGGTTCGTGTAGTCCTCGTCCGCGGTGGAGAGGAAATCCTTGAACGCCCGTGGGTGATTAAGCTCGATGAAGGCGCGATAGCTCTGTTCGTAGTTGCTCAGCACGAATTTGATGCTGCGATAGGTCTCGCGCACCTTGTCGCGCAGCCCCAGCAGCGAATACTCGATCCGGTCGCGATCGTCCGGCATCAGCCGGGCCCAGTCGCTCGGCATGGCCAGCTTGTCATCGCCCAGCCAGGCAAAGAACGTCTTGAGCTGGGGCAGAAAATCCTCGAACTGGACCTGGTAGTAACAGATCGCCTTCCAGGCGAAGAACAATTCGGGTGCGCGCTCTTCCGGGATATCCATGCTGCGCACGAAATCCTCGATTCCCTCGATGTCCTTGGCTTCCCAGATTTTGGCCAGGAACCGCGAGACATGCTGTTCGATCTTGTCGACCGAGACATCTTCGCCGCCCATATAGGCGCGCCGGATAAGGGTGCGAATCTTGGTGCGGATGGGCGCGCGAATGCGTTTCCATTCATCTTCGCTGATGTTGAAGTAGAACGGGTGGATGCGCTCATCGAGGTCGAGTTGCTCGGACTTGCTCTTCAACAGGAAGGGGTCAAGGGTCGGCAGGGAGTAGATCATCTCGAGAATCTCGAGATCCATCACATACTCGACCTGGCTTTCCTCGCTGTTGGAATCGGCGCCGGTCTTCACCTCCAGCATCCGGTTGAACCCCGGATCGTCGAACAGGATGGAATCGCCGCCCTCGTAGACATTCGCCAGATTGTAGGGGAAGAACAGCAGCGTCTGCACGGTCGACACAGTGTGATACTGGGAAACGTTACGTTCCATGATCTTGAAGAACAGGGTGTCGTTCAGGGTTTTGTTGCGAAACAGTTTCCCCACCGGGTCATCCGCCGGAATGCGTCGCCCGATCTCATACACATTGAAGGCGGTCGAACGACCGGCGTTGATCACCTTCGAGAGTGCTGTTCGATCCATCGGCATTGCGGCGGTTCCTCTTTACGACAATGCGATCAATCGCCGGCGGCCATGCCGGCGATAAACTCAAGCTGCCAGGTCATCTCTTCGGATGAGATCGGGTAGCCGTCGGACGCGGTGGCGCGCAGCACGCCGCTGGGCGGGATTTTCGCGAGATTCATCTGCAGGCGTGTGGCCAGCCGCATGGTCAGGCCCGCCTTCCAGGCCAGCGCCACGAGCGCCTTGGCATTCTGCAGGGACGCCGCCTTGCGCACGACCTCCGGCGGGACATCCGCCAGCAACGACATGGCGACGATCACGAAATCCGTTTCCCCGTCATTGAGGGCGGACGCGACATGTTTCTCCGCGAGCGTGCCCTTCTTGTGCAATTTTTCCGCGCGCTTGATCTGCGCGGCATCCATGGCCTCGGCCTTGGTGTTCGCCCATTCCGGATCCGCGGGTGCGGGCACCGCCGGGGCCGGCGCCGGCCCGCCTTTCGACTTCGCCCAGTTCGGATCCTCGACGCCGGCGTTCGTTGCCTTCGGCCCGGCCCCGTTGGACCACAGCTCCGCCAGATCCGGTATTTCCCCGCCGTCCAGCCGCCGCTGGATGACCGTATCGATCGCGGCCACGGACGCATCGTCCAGATCGGCGCGTTTCTTCAGCTCCACCAGCAGCGAGCCCGACACGATATCGGCAATGCGCCGCGCCGCGTCGGTGTGCAGCCGGGGTCGTTGCACCAGCGGCCCATGCCAGCCGGGCTGGCCCGGGGCCTGGTCCACGATCCGGTCGAGCGTCTCCTCGCGTATCTGCGCGCTTTCGTTGCCGAGCAGTTCCGCCACCGCCTCGGCGTCGCCCGAATTGACGATCGCGTCGGCGACCTCCTCGCCCAGCGCGACCCGCCGGGAAATGGCTTTCAACGCGCCTTGTACGGGCTCACTGTTGAGGACCCGGATGAGGAATTCATCACCCAGGATCGGCGACAGCTCCAATATGGGACCGCTGACGGTGATCTCGCGGTCCAGCGCCAGCTTCTCGACGATATGGAGCGGCGCACCGGCGCTGTCCTTGAAGGATTCCGCCAATATCTGGCGGACCCGCACAAGCTGGTCACCGGCCAGAATTTCCAGCGCCTGCATGGTGACCTTGTAAACATTGGTCTGCTCGTCCTCCTCCATGCCAATCGATGTCGTCGCGATCTTTCCCGCAACATCCGACCGGACCCGGTCGTCATCATCCTGGGCGAGCAGAAGGTCCGCATGGCGCGGCGTGATGTCGTTCTGTGCAATCTGGCGGCGCACACCGGGGTCCGGGTCGCCCGCCAGGTAATAGAGTATCTCCGGGCGCACATCCTCGCGGCCCGCCAGGTCGCGGCGCTCGTTATGACTGCCCTCACGCGCCGTGCGCTTCTGGTCGTCATAGCTGATCGTGTCGTCCTGTTCGTTCTTGATCTGCGGATCGGTCATCGGCCCTGCTCCCCGTTCCGATGATCCCGGTCCGTGCTATCCGAAAGGCCCGCGGTCGCCGCCGCGCCACGCTTGTCCGACACGGCCCACCCGTTCTTTCCGTTCTTCTTCGCGACATACATGGCGCCGTCGGCGCGGACCAGGAACTCGCGAAGCGACTCACCCGAAGACGGATCCAGCTGCGCAATTCCGATCGATGCCCCGAGCGGCTTCGTCGCATCGCCCGAACGATCGGCCAGGCCCGACAGCGCGGTCAGAAATTCGTCGGCGCGGCGCGCCGCGCTTGCGGTATCGAGATCATTGAGCCAGACCGCGAATTCGTCGCCGCCGACCCGCGCCACCAGATCGTAGCTCCGGCTGTGTGACGTCAGGATGTCGGATATTTCGCGCAGAACGCCATCGCCGACATCATGGCCGCGATTGTCGTTGATCGCCTTGAAATGATCGAGATCGATATACAGCAGGGCGCCCGGTTTGCCGTCGCGCTCCGCGCGCGCCATGGTCGCTTCCAGTGCGTCCTGGAAGGCCCGCCGGTTCATCAGCCCGGTCAGGCCATCGGTTTTCGACAACCGCTCGAGTTCCTGATGATCAGCAATCTGACGCATCGCAATGGCGAGCTGGCCGGCGACCGCATTCAGGACGGCGCGTTCATCCTCATGCCAGTCACGGCCCATGATATTGCGCATCAGCAGCACGGCGCCGTTGACCGCGCCATGGTACCAGGTGCGGCGCGCGAACAGCCGATGCTCGCCGATGCGGATTTCAAACGTATCTCCGCTTTCGGCCAGGTGCCCCGCCAGATGCGCGGCGTCGATGGATTCGGGCCAGTCACCATGGGTCGCCAGAATCTTCCAGCCTTCGTCCGGCGCATAGCTCATCACCGCCGCCTCCGAAGAGGTGGCGCGCCCCAGCATCGACGACGCGGCTTCGAGCATCGCCCGGGGCCTGGCTTCCTCGCGGATCTGATTGACGATGTAGGCGACGACCTGTTCACGCGCCTTCGATTGCGCGAGTTCGCTGTCGCGCAGCCGTTCACGGGTCACGTCACGGCACAGGCCGCGCGCGCCCAGCCAGCCGCCATTCCCGTCATGCACCGGCACGGCCGAGGCCAGCAGGCAGGCTTCTTCATTCTCGATATTCCGTAGCCAGACCTGCGCCTGGACGATCGGCGTGCGCGCATGAAACGGCAGATCCGTGGCGCTGCCTTCCGAATCGACGAGAAACTCCTCCGCCCCGCGCCCCAGGAGATCTTCCGGCGAATAGCCCAGCGCGCCATGGGGCGACACGAAGATGAAGCGCCCCGCGGCATCGGTTTCCCAAGCAAAGTCGCTCGAGATCGTCACCAGATCGCGATAGCGCTGACGCGAATCGAACAGGGCCTGGCGGATGTTGACGTCGTAGGTGGCGTCACGCGCGAGCACCAGCACGCGCCCGCGGGTGGCCGGCAGTGCGATGCAGTCAAACCAGCGTGCGGCGCCTTCGATCGAAGCCTCGACCTTGTCGCAAACGCTGCCCTGCGCCTGTTGCGCAAGCGCGACCAGCCCGGCGATCGGCGATCTGGAATTCTTGAGGGCAACCCGCGCGAAATGTGTCCCGAGCTCATTGGCGCCGATGACGGTCCCGTGGGCGGAGAACTCCACCACGGCGCCCGGCCAGGCGGCAAACGCCTGATCCACGCCATCGAGGTTCGGCAATGGCATATCGGTCCAGAAATCCGGATTGGTCGGTAGGGCGACCACCTGGCTGGCATCCATCCCGCTCATTCGGCCGCCTCCGCCGCCGCTTTCTTCTCCGGCGTAAACGATATGGGACGTGGGCTCTGGAACGACGTGATCAGCTTGGACGGCCTGCCATAGAGATAGCCCTGGCCGTAATCGATCCCGCATTCGCGCACGAGATCGGCAACGCTTTCCTCTTCGATCATCTCCGCCACGGTCGTCACGCCCAGGTCGCGACACATACTCGCCATCGCCTTTAACAGGGCGCGGCCGCGCTTGTTGTTGATCGCATCGATGACATAGGCACCGTCGATCTTCACCAGATCGACATGCAGGGAGCTGAGATACTGGAACGCCGAGACGCCGGCGCCGAAATCATCGAGACAGACGATGTGACCCGCCTGCCGCAGCGACTGAATGATCCGGTCGGCCTCTTCCAGATTGTGGAGCTTCGCGGATTCGGTAACCTCGAACAGGACGAACTCGCGCGCCGCCGCAAACTCTTCAAGCAGGGCCATGAGATTCTCAACGAAGGACGGTGTGCTTAGGGAACGCCCCGAGATGTTCACCGCCGCCATATAGCGATAACCCTGGCCGTTGATATCATCGAGCCACTCCATGACCTTGCGGCACATCGCCAGGTCGAAATCGCAGATGATGCCGACCTCTTCGGCGAAGGTGATAAATTCGAACGGTGTCGCTTCGAAACTCTCATGGTCGAAACGCACCAGGGCCTCGAAATGGTGCGGCCGGCCGGTCTTCATGTCACAGATCGGCTGGAACGCAACATCGAACGCCCCCCGATTGATCATCTCCACGAACTTGTTTCGCCGCTCGACAGTCTCGGACGCGAGGCTGCTGAAGCCCTCCGACAATTCCTTGACCGTGAACTCGCCCGCCGTCTCGTCGCAGAACCGATTGATCGTATAGACCAGCGCCTTCGCGGTATCCGCTTCGCTCATCACGCCGGGTTCAACATCGATCGTGGCCGCCTCGACGGACACGCCCGTGCCCTTCGGGTCCACCGATTTGGCATAGGTCTCGATTTGGCTCGACAGGGCCGTCATATCCGCATGCATGGCATGCACGACGCCGAACCGGTTGTCGTCCAGCTGCCCCGCGAGATCGCCATGCAGCGAATTCGCGCGGAAGAATGATCCCATCGTGGCCGTGAGTTCGCTCTGCGCTTCTTCGTTCAGCCGCGCCCGCAACGCGTCATAGTCACCCAGCTCGATCATCGTGAGCTGGCATTCCTCACCTTCGGGGCCGGCCTCCGCCAGCGCCTTGGTGGCGATCTCGGCGAACGAACCCTTGTCGTACACCTCCATCCCTTCGACGCGCACCGCATCGTCGTCGGCGAGCGGGTTGTTGGGTTGTTTCACCCGGAACGACAGATATGTGTGCCCGCCCAGATCGCTCATATGGAATCCGCTCAGGCTGAGCACGACCGATTGGCCCGTCGGCATACTGAAGGTGATCGGCGCATCATCGATCCGGGTGCCGGCGCGCGCGTCCCGCAACAACCGGTCGAGCTTGCGCTGGTCGGCTTCATGCACGAGATCCTTGAGCCGCGTGCCCTTGAGATCGTCGGCATTGCAACCCGTGAAGGCATTCGTCGCACCGACCGCGAATGTCACCTCACCGGCGCCGTCCAGCTCGAACAGAAGATCCGCATTGCAGAATGCGAGCGCGACGAACCGGTCACGCTCCGCGCGCAAGCTGCCGGCGTCCTGGCGCTTGTCGTCCGACAACATCAGATTTTCCGGGGATTGACTCAATCCCTTGTCTCCGGTTCGTTTCGACGGTTCCCGCAACACCGATATGGCGCGCGGGTTGATTCAAAGCGGTGCGATCGTACGTTGTCTGCAGTTAACGAAGTCTTATTGGCGGCGAAGGGTTTTCACCCTGGTACGCCCGGAATCCCGGGGTTGAGGAACGTATGAAACCGATTGCGGAACTGAAGGGGACCGAAACCTGGATTTTCGATCTCGACAACACGCTCTACCCCGCTTCCACCGGGCTGATGGCGGAAGTCTCATCGCGCATGACGCAGTTCGTCGCCGATCTGCTGGCCGTCGAACCGGATATTGCGCTTGTCGAACAAAAGCGGATGTTCCGCGAGCACGGCACGACGCTGCGCGGCCTGATGAACGATCACGCAGTCGATCCCCACGCGTTCATGGACTATGTGCACGCCGTGGACTACGAGCTGGTCGATGAGAGCCCGCGCCTGTCCCGTGTCCTGGATGCGCTGCCCGGGCAGAAAATCATCTACACCAACGCGTCGGTCGCCCATGCCGAGACCGTACTCCAGCGGCTCGGAATCGCGCACGCCTTCTCCGGTATTTTCGATGTGGCGGCAGCCGACTATGTCCCCAAGCCGAACCCGCGGCCCTACGATGTCCTGGCCTCACGTCATGACGTTGATCCGTTGCGCGCCGTCATGGTCGAGGACATCGCCCACAATCTGGCGCCGGCCGCGGCGATGGGTATGACAACACTCTGGGTCCGGGCGGACGGGCCGATCGATGCCTATTGGGCCGCGCCGTCCGACGATGATGATTATGTGCATCATCGGACCGACAATCTGGTCGAATGGCTGGAGAACGTCTCGGCGTATGGCGCATGAACATGCCCAAGCGCGTTGACATCGGGGCCTGACCGCCGCCATCTTCGCGCCGCCAGTTCAACCGCGCGTTCACACGGCCTCCGAAAGGAGGCGCACCGATACACGGCCTCCGGCACGGGGGCACATTGACAGGAAAAGACAATGAGCACGAGTGATCTTCAATCGGCGATCGAAACCGCCTGGGACAACCGCGAATCCCTGACACCGGCCACCACGGGCGCAGACCGCGAGGCCGTGGAAACCGCGCTCGCGCAGCTCGACAGCGGGAGTGCGCGCGTCGCCGAAAAGATCGACGGCGCATGGCAGGTCAATGAATGGCTCAAGAAGGCGGTCCTCCTGTCGTTCCGGCTGAACGATATGGAAATGATCTCCGGCGGCCCGGGCGACGGGACGGCGTGGTGGGACAAGGTCCCGTCCAAGTTCGCGGGCTGGGGCCCGGCAGAGTTCGAGGCGGCCGGATTCCGGGCAGTCCCGAACGCGATCGTCCGTCACTCCGCGTTTATCGCCCCCGGCGCCGTCCTGATGCCGAGTTTCGTCAATCTGGGTGCCTATGTCGGCAGCGGCACCATGGTCGACACCTGGGCCACGGTCGGCAGTTGCGCCCAGATCGGCGCCAACGTTCACCTCTCGGGCGGCGCGGGCATCGGCGGCGTCCTCGAACCCCTGCAGGCCAATCCGGTCGTCATCGAGGACAATTGCTTCATCGGCGCGCGTTCGGAAGTCGCCGAGGGTGTGATCGTCGAGGAAGGCGCGGTCCTCTCAATGGGCGTCTATCTGGGCGCGTCGACCAAGATTGTCGATCGCGAGACCGGCGAGACGATGACGGGCCGCGTGCCGGCATATTCGGTGGTCGTCCCGGGCAGCCTGCCCGGCAAGCCGCTTCCCGACGGCAGCCCCGGCCCAAGCCTCTATTGCGCCGTGATCGTCAAGCGCGTCGACGCCCAGACCCGTTCCAAGACCTCCATCAACGAGTTGTTGCGCGACTGAGTTTCGCGCCCGCATCCCGTCATGACCACGCCCGCACATACAGATGATCCGGTCGCACTCGCCCAGGCGCTGATCCGTTGTCCCAGCGTCACGCCCGAGGATGGCGGGGCGCTTGGTGTGCTGGGATCGGCGCTCGAATCCCTTGGATTCGCCGTCCATCGGCTTCCATTCGCCGACGCGGACACGCCGGATGTGGACAATCTGTATGCGCGTCTCGGCGACGGGGGAACGAATTTCTGCTTTGCCGGACACACCGATGTCGTCCCCGTCGGTGATGCGGACGCCTGGTCGCGCGATCCGTTCGCCGGTGCGGTAATCGACGGCCATCTCTACGGGCGCGGCGCGGCCGACATGAAGAGCGCCATCGCCGCATTCACGGCGGCCACCGGCCGTCTCGTTGCCCGTCATGGTGCGCCCGACAGCTGGGCCCGACCCGGGTCCATCAGCCTGCTGATCACCGGCGACGAGGAAGGCCCCGCGATCAACGGCACCCGCAAGGTGCTCGATTGGCTCGCCGACCGGGGCGAGGTACTCGACGCCTGCCTGGTCGGCGAACCGACCAATCCCGATGCTATGGGCGATATGATCAAGATCGGGCGGCGCGGCAGCATGATGGGCTATCTGACCGTCCGCGGGGTCCAGGGGCACGCGGCCTATCCGCATCTCGCCGACAACCCGGCCCATCGGATCGTGCGCCTGCTCGACGCCCTGACCGCCGAACCGCTCGACGAAGGCAGCGAACATTTCCAGCCCTCGACCCTGCAAATCACCACGATCGATATCGGGAATCCGGCGGAAAACGTCATCCCCGGCGAGGCGCGGGCCACCTTCAACATCCGCTTCTGCGATCTGCACACGTCGGAAAGCCTGAAGGTTCGTCTCCACGAGATGCTGGATGCCGCCGGCGCGGGCGCAGACGACACCCTCGCATTCCGCATCACCGGCGAATCCTTTCTGACCCCGCCGGGCCCGCTCAGCGACGCCATTTCCGGGGCCGTCGAGGCGGTGACCGGGCGGCGGCCGGAACTCAGCACGACCGGCGGCACATCGGATGCCCGCTTCATCAAGGATTTTTGCCCCGTCGCGGAATTCGGCCTGGTCGGCCAAACGATGCACAAGGTCGACGAGAATGTGAGTTGCGCCGACATCGAGACGCTCACAGAAATCTATCTCAAGATACTCGAAACCTATTTTGGGCTGAGCCAATAACGATCGAGGATGCGCTGCGGCGCGCGATATGAACCCACTGGAAGCCGCCCACGGAGTATTCGGCGCCTGGCGCCTGCTGCATTTCGACCGATCCGGGCTGAGTCATTTCCGGGCGACGCCCGAAGGTTTCTGGAATTCGTTCTGGGTGGCCCTCATCGCGCTTCCGGCCGAGGCGATCATGAGCCTGCTGGTCTTGTCGGCCATACCCGAGACAGCCCCCGAGGCCAGCCTCGGTCGCGTGACCCTGGTCTTCGTCTTCATTTTCGCCGTGCGCTGGCTCGCCTATTTGACCGTGATCGCCGAGCTTTCCGAAGCCATCCTGCGGGGCGAGCGCTTCACCACCTACGCCGTGGCCTATAACTGGTCGCAGGTCGTCCGGATCGTCATTCTGCTCCCGGCCGTGGCTATCTTCGCGGTCGATGGAACAAACGGGTCGGGCTGGGGGATTGCGATCTTCTATGCCGCCCAGGTCGGCCTCTGGGTCTACTCTTGGGTGATCGCACGGATCGCCCTGGACGCCCCGCGCGGCGCGTCGGTCCTGATCGTGGTGATCGAGATCGCGATTTCCGGGATCTTCGCCCTGGTGTTCAACGCACTGGTCTAGACCCGCCCGTCTGACGCACGCTGTCGGTCGCGGCCGGCGCGCAGTGCCAGGATCCCCGCCACAAGGATCATCACGGACGCACCGGCGACGCAGAACGCCAGCGGCCAGGCCGTGCCATCCGGTGCCACACTGACAAACAACGCACCCGCCGCCGCGCCGGCCATCTCGAAGGTCGCCAGCATCGCCGCGCTCATCCCGCGCCCCTGATCGCCCGCCTGTTGGAACGCCAGGACCGGCGCCGAGGCAAACAGGGGGCCCAGGGCAAACGCGAACACGCTCATCGCCGCCGTCAGGGTGACCGGCGTGTCGCCGCCGGCGACGGCCAGCAGCATGAACAATCCCGAAACGGACGCCGCGGCGACGCCGAACCCGTATAGCCGGGTCACACCGATCCGGCTGACGATCCGGTTCGACAGCAGGCTGCCGAAGAAAAAGGCGATGACGATCACGCCCTGGAACAGCCCGTAATGCCGCGTGGCGACGCCGTGCCGGTCAATCAGCAGGAACGGCGCCTCGGTGATGAATGCGAAGATCGCCCCGAGCGCGAGGCCCAGGGTCAACGAGATCATCACGAACCCGCGCAGCGACAGCAGCCGGGCATAACCCGAGACAACCGACCCGATGCGCAGGGCCACCCGTTCACCGGCCGGCAGGGTCTCCGGTAGGCGCATCACCGCCAGCGCGAGCACCGCGGCAATGATCGCGGTAAGCAGGAAGAAGTTTGCCTGCCAGCCGAACCATTCGAAGACGAACCCGCCGATGATCGGTCCGACGGCGGGCACCAGCGCGATGATCATGCCGTAAATCGCGTAGATCTTGGCCGAGTCCTCGGACTTGTAGATGTCGCCGATCACCGCCAGGACGATCACCGCCTCGACGCTGGCCGACGCGCCCATCAGGATTCGCGCCGCCAGCAGATGGCCGATGCTCTGGGACAGGGCCGCGCCGAGCGCGGTGAACAGGAACGCGGTCATGCCGATCAGGAACACCACGCGGCGGCCATACCTGTCGCTCAGGGGGCCCCAGACGAGCTGGGCCACGGCGAAGGCCGCCATGTTCAGCGCCATGGTGAGCTGCACGGTTTCTGCGCTGGTGCCGAAATAGCCCGGCAGGTGGGGCAAGGACGGCGCGTAGAGATCGGTCGAGAGCAGCGAGGCGCCGCCGGCCGCGATCAGGACGAACAGGATCAGTCGGGACGGGCGCGGGGTTTCGGTGACCGGGGTCACCTCAATAGTCCACGCGGACAAGGCTAAGCCCGTCCGCCGGTGCCGTCGGCCCCCCGGCCGCCCGATCCCGGGCCGCCAGCGCGTCGCGCACATCGGCGCGGGTCCATTTGCCCTCGCCGACCAGCTTCAGGGTGCCGACGATGTTGCGCACCTGATGATGCAGGAAGGACGGCGCCGACGCCTCGACGATCACCTCTTCCCCGTGGCGCGTGACGTCGAGCCGGTCGAGCGTTTTCACCGGCGATCTGGCCTGGCACAGGGTCGCGCGGAACGAGGTGAAGTCGTGATGGCCGAGCAGCTCCTGTGCGGCGTCCGCCATCGCGTCGGCGTCCAGGGCCACCCGCACCCACCACACGCGCCCCGCATCGAGCGCGGGCTGCGGGCGGCGGTTGAGGATACGGTAGCGATAGTGGCGCGCCGTCGCCGCGTAGCGGGCGTGGAAATCATCGTCCACCGCCTCGGCCCGCAGCACCGAGATCGGCACATCGAGCAGGAAATGGTTCATCGCGTCGCGCACCGTATCGGCGCTCACATCCTTTTCGATATCCACATGGGCCGTCTGGGCGGCCGCATGGACCCCGGCGTCGGTGCGGCCCGCGCCATGAACCACCGCACCCTCGTCGCAGAACGCGTGCACCGCCGCCTCGAGTTCGGCCTGGATCGAGGGGCCGTTGTCCTGACGCTGCCAGCCGACATAGCCGGTGCCGTCATATTCGACCGTCAGCTTGTAGCGGGTCATGCGAACACGACGCCCGGCGCGACCGGCCGGCCGCGCAGGAAGTCCGCCGCCGCCAGCGCCGCCTTGCCGGCCCGCTGGACCGTGACCAGGCGCAGCGCGCCGTCGCCGCATGCGACCGTGAGCGCGTCGTCCAGCACCTCGCCGGGTGCGCCGTTCCCATCCACCGGCTCCGCCGCCAGCAGCTTGATCCGTTCGCCGTCATGCGCGAACCAGGCGCCGGGCCAGGGTGCAAACGCGCGCACATGGCGGTCGAGCTGCGCGGCGGTCTGTGTCCAGTCGATGCGCTCCTCGCCGCGTTCGATCTTCGCCGCATAGGTCGCGCCGGCCTCGGGCTGCGCCACCGCCGGCAAGGTCCCCGCCTCGATCCCCGCCAGCGCCTCGACGATCAGCCGCCCGCCCATCTCCGCCAGCGCGTCATGCAGCATGCCCGCGTCGGTCTGCCCGGTAATCGGCACGGCCGCGCGCAGCAGTTCCGGGCCGGTGTCGAGGCCGGCATCCATCTGCATGATCGTCACGCCGGTTTCGCTGTCGCCGGCCAGGATGGCCCGCTGGATGGGTGCGGCGCCGCGCCAGCGCGGCAGCAGGGAGGCATGGATGTTGATGCAGCCATGCCGGGGCGCATCGAGCACCGGCTGGGGCAGGATCAGCCCGTAGGCGACGACCACGGCGGCATCGAGATCCAGCACTGCAAAGTCCGCCTGGGCATCCGCGTCGCGCAGGCTGGACGGCGTGCGCACCGGAATATCGAGGGCGGCGGCATGGTCATGCACCGGCGAACGGCGCGCGGCCTGCCCGCGCCCGGCCGGGCGCGGCGGCTGGGTGTAGACGCACGCGATGTCGTGCCCCGCCGCCCGCAACGCGTCGAGGGCCGGGACCGAGAAATCCGGTGTGCCAAGAAAGGCGATACGCATGGTCCGTGCCGTCCCGTTTTCATCCGTGCAGCAGCGGCGGCGCTGCGGATTATGCTTGCTGCCGCTTCAGCTTCTTCATCTTGCGCAGGATGATGTTGCGCTTCAGCGGCGTCAGGTAATCGATGAACAAAACCCCGTCGAGATGATCGATCTCATGCTGGATACAGGCCGACAGGAGCCCGCTGGCTTCCAGTTCCTGCGCCGCGCCGTCAGGATCGAGAAACCCGACCTTGATCTCGCGCGACCGCGACACCTCGCCATAGTGATCGGGAATCGACAGGCAACCCTCTTCGGCCTGCACATTATCGTCCGAGCGCCAGGTGATCTCGGGATTGATCATTTGGTACGGGCTGGCGGGCTCGCCCTCGCGCGCCACGTCGCACACGATCACCCGCTGCTTGGCCGCCACCTGCGGTGCCGACAGGCCGATCCCCGGCGCGTCGTACATCGTCTCGAGCATGTCGTCGAGCAGCCGGCGCACGTCGTCGTCGATCGACGCGACCGGTTCGCACTTCATTTTCAGCACCGGGTCCGGCGCCAGAACGATCGGCAGCTTCGCCATCGCGGGTAACCTTTAGAATGTGAGAAAACCCAACCAATTCCGGCTGTTACCTATGGCCTCCCATGCCCGGCGTCAAGCCGACCGGCGACTCAACGCCGATTGCTAGAATGCCGGGATGGATATTGTACTTCTGATCGTCGCCGTTTGCGGCGCCGTGGCCGTCGGCGCGCTGGCCGGCGCGTTTCTGCTGCGCCGGCAGCCGGCCGCCGCGCCCGAGCCCAGTGGCGACGTCATCGCGCTCGCCGAGCGCCTGTCCCAGATGACCGAGGCCCAGGCGGCCCAGCAGGCCCAGCTCGCCCAGACCCTGCAGGCCCAGGAGCGCGCGCTGGCCAAGGCGGTCGACGACCGGCTGCAGCTGCTGACCGGGAAAATCAACGAGACCCTGGAAAAGACCAACAAGTCCCAGAAAACAAATCTCGACGAGCTCAAGGAACGGCTGGTGCGGATCGACACCGCCCAGAAGAACCTGTCCGACCTGTCTTCCCAGGTCGTCGGCCTGCAGGACATCCTGTCCAACAAGCAGGCGCGCGGCGCGTTCGGCGAGGTCCAGTTGCAGGGCCTGGTCGAGCAGGTCCTGCCGCCCGACAGCTACACCTTCCAGGCGACGATGGGTGATGGAAAACGCGCCGATTGCCTGCTCGACCTGCCCAACCCGCCCGGCCCGATCGTAATCGACGCCAAGTTCCCGCTCGAGGCGTGGCGCCAGCTCCAGGCCGCCGGCACCGACACCGAGAAAAAGGAGGCCGAGCGGGCGCTGCGCCGCGATGTCGCCATCCATGTGAAGGCGATCGCCGAGAAATACATCATCCCCGGCGAGACGGCCGACGCCGCGCTCATGTTCCTGCCGTCCGAGGCGGTCTATGCGGAGCTGCATTCGGCCTTCGCCGACGTCGTCGACGCCGCCAACCGGGCCAAGGTCTTCATCGTCTCGCCGACGACCCTGTGGGCGCTGCTCAACACCATGCGGGCGGTCATGAAGGACGTGCGCATGAAGGAGGCCGCCGGGGTCATCCAGATCGAGGTCATGAAGATGCTCGAGGATGTGGACCGGCTCGACAAGCGGGTCGGCCATCTGGAGGCGCATTTCGCGCTGGCCGAGAAGGACATCCGCGAGATCCGCACCTCGACGGGCAAGATCACCCGGCGCGGCGACCAGATTCAGGATATCCAGCTGGGCGAAGGCGATGTCCCGGCGATCGCGGATTCTCTGGACGGCCCGCCCGAAGACGACCACCCGCTCCTGCGCACGGTCGAATAGCAACCGGCGGCGGCGCCGCTAGACTTCCCGCCGGCTCCGGAGCGCGGCGGTCAGCGTCCCGTCATCCAGGTAATCCAGCTCGCCGCCCACCGGCACGCCATGGGCCAGGCGCGAAATCTTCACATTGGAATCCGCCAGCCGCTCGGTGATGTAATGGGCCGTGGTCTGGCCGGCGACGGTCGCGTTGGTCGCGAGGATCACCTCGCCCACCGCCGCGGACCGCGCCCGGTCGAGCAGCTTGCCGATCCGCAGATCGTCCGGCCCGACCCCGTCGAGCGCCGACAGGGTCCCGCCGAGCACATGGTAGAGGCCGCCATAGGAGGCGGTGCGCTCGAGCGCCCAGAGATCGGCCACATCCTCGATCACGCAGATCACGCCGCGGTCGCGCTCCACATCGTCGCAGATCCGGCAAGGATCGACGGAATCGATATTGCCGCATGCGCTGCAGGTGCGGATCGCCGCCACCACGCCCGTCAGCGCCTCGGCCAGCGGCTGCATGAACTGCGGCCGCTTGATCAGATGCAGGGCCGCGCGCCGGGCCGAACGGGGTCCGAGCCCCGGCAGCTTCGCCAGCAGATCGACGAGCCGTTCGATTTCAGGTGTCGACATGCGAACCGGTCGCGTCAGCCGCCAAACGGAAGATTGAATCCGGGCGGCAGCTCCAGGCCGCCGGTGAGTTCCTTCATCGCGTCGGCCGTCTGCGCTTCGGATTTCGCCTTCGCGTCGGCATGGGCGGCGACGATCAGGTCTTCGAGGATATCCGCCTCGGCCGGATTCACCAGGCTGGGATCGATCTTGATCCCCTTCATCTCACCCTTGCCGCTCAGGGTCACCGTGACCATCCCGGCCGCCGACGAGCCCTCGACCGACATCTCGGCGAGACGCGCCTGCATCTCGCCCATCTTGGCCTGCATTTCCTGCGCCTGCTTCATCAGCTGACCGAGATTCTTCATGCGTCATCATCCTCAGTTTCATCATCATCGTCGGCGGGCGCCGCATCCGGCAGCAGACCCTCGGTACCCGGGTCACGCACCTCGACCTTCTCGATGCTGGCACCGGGAAACGCCGCCAGCGCGGCGCGCACCACCGGGTGCTCGGCGGCCTCGCGATAGGTCGCGGCCTCGGCGGCCTGGTCCTGCTCGGCCAGCGTCGCATCGCCGTCGGCGCCCGACACACTCACCTGCCAATGAGCACCCAGCCAGTCACGCAGGCGGGCCAGCACCTGGCCCGGCAGATCGGACGGCGCGTGTTCGTTCGGGCGAAACTCGAGCCGCCCGGGCTCATAGGTCACCATATGCACATTGTTGTAGAGCTGGCTGCGCAGCCCGATCTCGCGGCGCGCGGCGAAGATCTCGACGAGTTCGCGAAAACTCCCCGGGTCGGCCAGCGCCTGGGGGGCCGGGCTCGGTGCAGGATTGGGGTCGGGTGCAGGGTCGGGCCCGGCCATGGCATCCGCGCCGTTCCCGGCAACGGCGCGTGCGCCGCCACCGCCGTTCCCGCCGCCATGGCCATCCGCGACAGGGCCGCCATCTCCGGCGGGGGCAGCCGGGGTCGCCGGGGCCGGCGCGTTCTCGAGTTTCTTGATGATGTCGCCGGGTGACGGCATGTCGGCGGCATGGGCCAGCCGGATCAGCACCATCTCCGCGGCCGGCAGGGCCGACGGCGCGCGCTGCACCTCGCCCACACCCTTCAGCAGCATCTGCCAGGCGCGCGACAATATCGCCACACTCAGCCCCGCGGCCATCGCCTGGCCGCGGGTGCGTTCGAGTTCGGACACGGCGGCATCCTCGGCCGCCTTGGGCACCAGCTTGACCCGGGTGATCCAGTGGCTGAGTTCCAGCAAATCCTGCAGCACCGCCAGCGGGTCCGCACCCGCATCATGCAACCGGCCCAGCCCCGCCAGCGCATCGGCGATGCGCCCGGCCATCAACGCCTCGAACATGTCGAACACGGCGGCACTGTCGGCGGTGCCGAGCATGGTCTGAATATCGGCCTCGCCGGCCGTGCCGCCGCCCGAGCAGTAGGCCGAGATCGCCTGGTCGAGCAGCGACAGGCCGTCGCGCACCGAACCATCCGCGGCCCGCGCGATCAGGCGGAGCGCGCCCTCTTCCAGCTTCGCGTCCTCGGCCGCCGCGATCCCGGCGAAATGGGCCATCAGCTCGTCCGCGCCGACCCGGCGCAGATCGAAGCGCTGGCAGCGCGACAAGACCGTCACCGGCACCTTGCGGATCTCGGTCGTCGCGAAGATGAACTTCACATGCTCGGGCGGTTCCTCCAGCGTCTTCAGCAACGCGTTGAAGGCGTTGCGCGACAGCATGTGCACTTCATCGATGATATAGACCTTGTAGCGGCCGAACACCGGCCGGTAGCGCACGCCGTCGAGAATCTCGCGAATATCGTCGACGCCGGTGCGGCTCGCCGCGTCTACTTCGATGACGTCGGGATGGCGATCCTCGGCGATCGCCAGGCATTGCTCGTCGTTGGGATCGGGCGTAATCGTCGGCCCTTCGGTCGCGTTCAGGCATTTGGCGATGATCCGCGCCGTCGTCGTCTTTCCGACCCCGCGCACGCCGGTCAGG
>Ga0070727_10001306_pt1 | contig 26823 bp, 24 predicted proteins | sample tdAd472_FD_66722 | JGI IMG/M metagenome (GOLD analysis project Ga0070727, IMG submission 66722) | Marine sediment microbial communities from the Atlantic coast under amendment with organic carbon and nitrate - tdAd47.2 | ecosystem: Environmental > Aquatic > Marine > Coastal > Sediment | place...
ATGGCAGTCTATATTTCCGAGGGCTCGGTGTTGCGCTTCCTCGGTCCGGAGGCAATCAAGCCCATTGCCCTGGGCGTCGCCTCGGTATCGGGCACCTTGCTCGCCGTGTGCTCTTGTACGGTACTGCCCCTTTTCGGGGGTATCTATAAGCGTGGCGCGGGACTGGGAGCGGCCATCGCTTTTCTGTATTCGGGGCCTGCCATCAACATCATGGCGATTGTGGTGACAGGTAAGGTGCTGGGGGCCGAGATAGGCTTTGCCAGGGCAGTGGGTGCTATCGTGTTTGCCGTTGTGATCGGTTCCATCATGCACCTTATTTATCGCAAGGAAGAGCGGGCGAGGGCGACCACCTCTCGTGGCTTTGAGGCGGGTGAACAAGACAAACCACTGGCAACGGTAGCGGCTTTTTTCAGTTTGATGATAGGCATTCTGGTGTTCGCCAACTGGGCTGCTGCAGACAGTGCTGGCTGGATGCTGATCTATGCCTGGAAGTGGCAGATCACGGCCTTGTTAGCGATTCTTCTGGGTGTATTACTGGTTTACCGCTGGCATTGGAGCGCCAGGCACCTGCTGGTGCTGGGTGCACTGGTGCTGGCCTGTGTTCTGGTTGCGCCCGGGGCGCCGCAGCTTGCCTTTGCCGTTGCTTGTCTGGGGCTTGTATTGCTGACGACCCTGCGCGAGCAGGACCAGGAATGGGCGGTACAAACCTGGGATTTTACCCGGCAAATCATGCCCCTTTTACTGGCGGGAGTGTTTGTTGCGGGTCTGTTACTCGGCCGGCCGGGATACGAGGGGCTGATTCCTTCTGAGTGGGTGAGCGCAGCCGTTGGCGATAACTCACTCCTGTCCACGGCCCTGGCATCGGTGGTCGGCGCCTTCATGTATTTTTCAACTCTGACCGAGGTGCCGATTGTCGAAGGGCTAATGGGCTCGGGGATGGGTAAAGGGCCAGCATTGGCGCTGCTGTTGGCTGGGCCGGCACTGTCATTGCCCAATATGTTGGTCATACGCACCATCCTCGGGAATCAAAAAACGGCCGTTTATTGTTCACTGGTAGTGGTGATGTCTACCATTACGGGGTTTGTTTACGGGAACTTCTTCTAACTGGACTTGATTGGAGATCATCATGAAACTGACGATATATGGTAGTGGCTGCGCCAAATGTAAAAAGCTCACGGCCAACGCAGAGGCCGCCGCCGACGCGCTGGGGCTTGGCTATGAGGTAGAGAAAATCACTGACATGAACAGCATTATTGACGCCGGCGTAATGCACACGCCCGCGCTGGCTGTTAACGGCGAGGTCGTCATTGAAGGCAAGATTCCCGGGCCTGACGAAATCAAACAGTTCCTGGCTTAGGCTTGTTCACTCGTTAACGAGCAGCGGGATCATTTGACAGTGTCAGCGACGGCCCTTGACGCTCTGCGCGATAGTATTGAGTCCTACGCGCCTGTGTCGGATGAAACCTGGAGCGCCTTACGCGCCATCTGTGGCGTAAAACAGGTTGCCCGAGGGCAGGTTCTTTATTCGGCTGGCGTGGTGCCGGACAGTTTCGCATTTGTTTTCCGCGGCCTCTTCCGCGTGTATGTCACCGACGAAAAGGGGAATGAGTACAACAAGAATTTCTTCGATGAGGGCAAGTATCCGGGCTCGATGTCTGCTCTGCATACGAATTCACCGTCTATCGCAACCATAGAGGCGCTTGAGGATTCGACCGTGGTCACCATAGATTTCAAAGGCTACCGGAAATTATTGCAGGAACGGCACGACCTCAAGATGTACCAGATACATTACCTGGAGAAAAATTGGCTGTTGGCCAAGGATGCGCGAGAAATCGAGCTTGTACAGGAGGATGCCACGCAGCGTTACCAGCGCTTTATGCTGGAACATGGGACGATCGCCTCGCGAATTCCGCAGTATCATATTGCTTCCCATCTTGGCATTACGCCCACCCAACTCAGCCGTATTCGCAAAAACCTGGGATAAATTTACCGGCTATCAACCTATGTAAATGCGTTCTGTTTTCAGCAGCGGTATTCTCCTGCCCTGTAAACCGATGAAACAGGAGGGAATAACCATGAAACTCATTGACGCATTGACCTGGCGCTACGCGGTGAAAACGTTCTCCGATCGCAAGGTCGAATCAGACAAACTGCAGTCTATACTGGAGGCAACTCGCCTGAGTGCCTCCTCTTATGGTCTGCAACCCTACCGAATACTGCTTGTCCAATCTGAGGAAATTCGGCGCCAGCTCGTAGAATACTCTTACGGGCAGGACAAGGTATTGCACTCCAGCCTTCTGGTGGTTTTCGCCGCTCAGACGGCCCTAGGCGATGACGCCATAGACCATTTTATCCAGCAGGTCGCCCAGTCACGTAACCAGCCGGTGTCTGAGCTAGGCGCCTACGCGGATCACATTAAAAATGCGTTGGCTGCGAAATCCCCCGGCGAACGGGTGGCCTGGGCGAAGAACCAGGCCTACCTCGCACTGGGCAATTTCCTCACAGCGGCCGCCTTGGCCCGGGTCGATGCCTGTCCGATGGAGGGCTTTGATGCGGCAGGCTATGACCAGGTACTGGGGCTCCCGGAGCAACAACTGACTACCGCTGTCATCTGTCCTGTCGGTTACCGCCATCCGGACGACCCCTACGCGGGGTATGACAAGGTGCGCAAGCCTTATGACGAGTTGTTTCTGGAGATATGAGGATGGCCATGTTTCCGCTCTTTGCCCTGTTAGCAGGCGCTGCCATCAGCGCGCAGGCCAGCATGAATGCGCAGTTGGGTGTATTGCTCAGAAGCACCATGCTGGGCACCGGAGTAGCGTTTCTGGTGGGGCTGGTGTTCGTATCGCTGGCATTCTTCGCCCTGCAGCGAGATTTTCCCTCGCCGGAGGCGGTGCGTTCAGTGCCGGTCTACCTCTGGTTCTCCGGTGGTGCATTGAGCGCGTTTGCCATATCCACCTATTTCTACCTGATTCCGCAAATGGGTATAGGTACCATGATGTCATGGGCTCTAACGGGGCAGCTCGTGGTTGCCATGCTCGCCGGCCATTTCGGCTGGTTTGATTTACCTGTGCAGCCGATAAACTGGTCAAGACTCGCTGGAGTCCTTGCCCTGGCCATCGGAATTATCCTGATCAATGGAGACTGAGCCGTGCCCATAAATAAGGATGCTCTAGCGCTGGCCAACCTCGGCAACCTCACCGCTCTGTGGCAGGCCATGGGTGCAAACCCTGCAAGCGGGGAAGCCGCATTCCTCGCCTATAGAAATTCGGGATGGCCGCGTCGCTGCTGGTTCGATACTCGACGTAATTTGCCAACTATGGATCAGGTCGCCGACGTGCTCGCGGCATTGCCAGCAGGCTACATCGTGCCCGTCTGGGAGGGCCCACTGGCGACGGATTTGCGCGAGTCGCTGGTAAGGCAGGGCTACGAGCTTTCTTTCCAGCAGACGGCCATGAGCCTCCATCTGCTCGGCTACGCGGTGAATGATGGGATCGCCGCCGAGCTCGACGACGGGCAGCGCCTGCAGTTACAACGCGTGTACGCTGCAGAGCCTGTACGCACCTGGTGTGAAGTCGGGGGAGGCGCCTTCGGCTATGACATTGATCCCGCAGTCATTAGCGGCGCGTTGGCGACAACCGGCCTGGAGCTCTATGCAGGATTGATCGGCTCGGAAGTGGTTGCAACCGGCCTGCTGTTGCAGACTGGCGGGATAGCCGGTATCCACCAGGTGGGCGTCTCCCGGGCTTTTCGCGGCAGGGGTATAGCAAGGGCGCTGATGTACCTGCTGCTCGGGCGCTGTGTGGAATCCGGTGCTGAGTACGTGACCCTGCAGGCCTCTGTTGAGGGTGAGCCCTTGTACCGCTCGATGAACTTCGAGGCGCAGTTTCACATCAGCAATTATGTCAGGGGGGTTAGGGTGTGAAGACACTATCGCCGGAAGAATTGCACGCATCCATTTATCCAGTTAGTGGGAAGCCTGACCTGAATCGGCGTTTCACTCTTTGTGGGGGTAAAAAGTTATGAAGACAGGCTTCTGCGTGATCTACCGTTTTCGTGTTCGTCCCGGTGCAGAAGACACCTTTCGTCATGGCTGGGCGCAGCTGACTAAAGCAATCCGTGATCGGCGCGGGGGGCTCGGCTCGCGCCTTCACCGGACTGATGAGGGCTTATGGCTGGCTTATGCCCAGTGGCCGAACCGGGATGCCTGGGAACGTGCCCGGCAACTGGAAACCGCTGACCCCGACGCTGCACGTACAATGGGTGAATCGATCGAGGAGAGTTTGCCGCCGATATTGCTGGAACCAGAGATTGATTTGCTGGAGCCATTCGCGGGCAGCCTGTAGCGTTAACTTGTATCCCCCTTCGTTGTAGTCAGCACCAAGATGAAGCAGCCTGTGTTCATATGGTGCGATATATGCGTGCGGGCCAGGGTATATCTGGCCCAAGCGCCACAAAAGATCCGCGAAACGGCGCAATAACCGGCCTCTCATGGCTGTTGGCACGCCCCTTGCTACTACTCAGTAAACGTTGTGTAAATACTGAGGAAACTATCTATGTCGTATCTGGAACCCACTGAGTTTGTGACCAAAATGGTCGACCAAGGCGAGTCGAAGGTGTACATGTCGACCAAAGACACGCTGATCCGTGCTTTTATGGCGGGCGCCATCCTGGCTCTCGCAGCAGCCTTCGCGATTACAGTTGCCACCAAAACCGGCTCTGCGTTGGTTGGAGCTGTACTCTTCCCGGTTGGCTTCATCATGCTCTATCTGATGAAGTTCGATTTGCTCACTGGTGTATTTACGTTGGTACCTCTGGCGCTTATTGACAAGCGCCCCGGTGTTACCGTGAATCAGGTGCTGCGTAATTGGGGGCTTGTGTTTGTCGGCAACTTCGCCGGTGCAATAACGGTGGCGTTCATGATGTCGTTCATTCTTACTTACGGCTACAACACTGACGGCGGCGCTATCGCGGCAAAGGTGTCCACCATTGGTGAATCGCGTACGCTGGGTTACATGGAACATGGCGCGGCTGGTTGGATCACCATTTTCATTCGCGGCATGCTGTGCAACTGGATGGTCTCCATGGGCGTAGTAGGTGCCATGATCTCGACCTCAGCCACGGGCAAGATGATGGCTATGTGGATGCCGATCATGCTCTTCTTCTTTATGGGCTTTGAGCACTCCATTGTGAACATGTTTCTGTTCCCTTTCTCTATGATCATGGGTGGCGACTTCACGTTCATGGAGTACATTGTCTGGAATGAGCTGCCCACTGCGTTGGGTAACCTCGTTGGCGGCTTTGTATTGGTGGGCTTGCCACTTTACTACACTCACGTGCGCACCAGCCCGAATCGTCCTCTAAACCCGGAACCTGTACTGAAGCACGCAGCCTGATAGCCCTGGAAACGTAAGGCACTCGGTCATCTGAAGGATTGAGTGCCTCCTGCCATGTCACCTCGTATTTCAATCACCAGTGGACAGTGTTCCGACAAGGGGCGCAAGCTGCTGAACCAGGATTTTCATGGGATGGTGCAGCCGCGGGAACCGCTGCTGAGTTCCAAGGGGATTGTGGTGGCGCTGGCTGATGGAGTCAGTAGCAGTGAAGTCAGCCAGGACGCGAGTGAAACATCGGTGGCTGGTTTCCTGCAGGATTACTACTCCACTTCTGAGGCCTGGTCAGTAGCGAACTCGATTCAACGGGTGCTATACGCTACCAACTCGTGGCTGTATGCACAGAATCGAGCCGGGCCTCACCGCTACAATATAGAACGGGGGTACGTCTGCACTTTCAGTGCCGTCATATTGAAAGCTACCACAGCGCACATTCTCAGTATTGGCGACACGCGTGTCTACCGACTGTCAGGTGACGGCCTGGAGCAACTGACGGAGGATCACCGGGTATGGTTGTCGGACGATAAAAGCTATCTCAGTAGAGCCCTGGGCATGCGCGAGGGGGTTGATATCGATTACCGCAAACTTGCCTTGGCTGAGGGTGACACATTTGTTCTGGCCACCGATGGAGTCTACGAATTTGCTCGGCCAGAATTGATCATCAAAACGATAGAGGAAAACGGAGACGATCTGAATGCGGCTGCTCAGCGGGTAGTCCAGCATGCACTGGAACGTGGCAGTGATGATAACCTGACGATCCAGATCGTCCGTATCGACCAGCTACCTCTGTCCGGGGTGCACGAGCTCCATCAGCAGGCCGATGCACTACCCTTTCCTCCTGAAATGGGTCCCCGGTCTGTTCTGGACGGCTACCGGATTATCCGGGAAGTGCATCATAGCAGTCGCAGTCATGTTTACCTCGCAGAAGATGAGCAAACGCTTGAACAGGTAATACTGAAACTGCCATCTGTGGATAAGCGCAATGACCCGACTTACCTGGAAGCGCTATTAATGGAAGAGTGGGTGGCACGGAGAGTAAACAGTGTTCATCTACTCAAAGCCATTGCGCCCGGGAAACGGCGAAACTACCTCTATACGGTAAGCGAGTATATCGAGGGAAAATCTCTCGACCAGTGGATGAGGGACAACAGCCGGCCGGATATGGAAAGCGTGCGCAACATTATCGAGCAGATTGCAAAGGGCTTGCAGGCTTTGCACCGGCAGGAAATGCTGCATCAGGACCTACGCCCGGCCAATATCATGATCGATACGTCAGGTACCGTAAAGATTATCGACTTTGGAGCAGTACGGGTGGCGGGGATTGCCGAAACCGAAGCGCTGTCGCAGCGACAGCATATCCTCGGTACCATGCAGTACACTGCTCCAGAGTACTTCCTGGGTGAACCAGGCAGTGCTCAATCGGATATATTCTCTCTTGGCGTGATCGCGTACCAGATGCTCTCCGGGCGCCAGCCTTATGGTAACGCCGTGGCCAGGGCCACCACGCCAGCAGCACAGCGTAAGCTGGCATATCGATCGGTGCGCGATGATGAGCGATCCATACCTGCCTGGGTCGATAGCACCCTTCGTAGGGCCGTGCATGCAAACCCGTCAAAGCGATATAGCGAACTGTCCGAGTTTGTCTACGATCTGCGTCATCCCAACCCTGCATTCATGCGCGAAGGCCAGGCCCCTTTAGTGCAACGCAATCCGATACTGTTCTGGAAAACGCTATCGATGTTACTGCTGATCATGTTGCTGGTGTTGCTGGCAACGCATCCACTGGTCGGCGCTTAGCCGAACTTGTATCTATCTCTTATCTGCGACGAGGAAGAACCTATGAACAAAGTAGAAATGACTGAAGCCATTGTGATTGCCAAAGCCGGCTCCGGCCTTGCTTGGGAAGAAATCGCAGCTAAAGTGGGTCTGGCCCCTGTATTTCTTACTTCGGCATGCCTGGGTATGAACAGTCTTAAGCCTGATCATGCCAGGAAGCTGTGCGAAGTACTGAGTCTGGCCGACGAGGTGGGGGATGTTCTACAGGCGTTTCCTCACAAGCAATGGGATCAAACCGTACCTACAGACCCCCTTATCTACCGCTTCTACGAAATTGTTGGCGTTTACGGGGATACTATCAAGGAGCTGATTCACGAAAAATTCGGTGACGGAATAATGAGTGCCATCGATTATACGATGCACATCGACAAGGAAGCGGACCCAGCCGGCGATCGCGTTGTCGTTACCATGAACGGAAAGTTTCTGAAGTACAAAAGTTGGTAGCCTCCCGGCAGACACTACCTACGATGTGATGCTCTCGATTTGTTACCAGGACGCCTTCACCAATAGCTCGCTCAGGCGTTTCCGCGCCTTGCCCTTGTTGTTGATCTTCCAGGCTATATAGCGTTCCTGGTTTTCGGTGGTCTGCTGCTCGCTGCGAAGGATGACCAGTGCGCCACTGTCCAGATGCGCTTGAATCAGTTTCCGGGGCAGGTGGCCGACTCCCAGGCCCGCAAGTTGCGCATGGATCTTCTGTTCCATGGTCTGCACGTAGAGCACCTGTTTGCCGCTGGTCAAACCCTCAGTCCGCAAGACATTGTGTGTTGCCGTGTCGTGCGTCACGATGCGTCGATAATCAGGTAGCTGCATGGCGACGGCTTGCGAGTCCGTAGCAATAAGGCCAAGCGGGTGTTTCGCGGCAGCCACCAGCAACATGTCCGCGGGGGGGATTGGCAGCGCGCGAAACCCTCTTTGCTTGGGCACTGGCGCTGGCGCCCCAACGAGCAGATCGATGCTGTCCATCTCCAAAGCCTCCCATCCTCCGCCGAGCACGCACTCGCGAATATCAATTTCCAGGCTGGGCTGCTCCGTTAGCAAAGTACCCAGTGCCTGAAAGAATGGCTCGCGTACAGTAGTCGACTCCAGCCCCAGGCGTAATCTTGGCTCCCAGCCGTTGGCCAGTTCCCGGACCTGATCAGCGAGATAGTCTGTGGCGCGGAGAATTTTTCGCCCTTCATCCAGCAGCAGCCTGCCGCTGGGCGTAAGCACTGAGCGTCGCCCCTGGCGCTGGAACAAGGTCACAGCAAGCTGTTCTTCCAGTTTCTGCACGGCGTACGACAGTGCCGAGGTGGCTTTGTCCAACTCCTCCGCCGCCTTGGCGAAACTACCGCGTCGGTCGATTGCGTCCAACACCTGCAATGCATCAAGCGTGATCGGGGATAGGCTCATCGATTGATTCTCCTCGCGAGAATACTGTTCAATAAATTAGAACATATTATAAGAAAAATAGCCCTTATTCGGTCAATCACGCATAGGTAAAGTGGCTTCATCAGTTCAACAAACCCATTTGTCTATACCAGGAGATGACCATGAAAAACGCAATACAAAGAATAACTGCCTCTGCAGCCGGCTACGATACACTGCCACTGCGCCTTGGCGCTGGAGTGATTTTCGTTGCACATGGCGCACAAAAAATGTTCGGCTGGTTCGGTGGATACGGGCTGCAGGGTACCGGCCAGTGGATGGCCTCAATCGGATTGGAGCCGGGAGTGCTGATGGCTGCGATGGCCGGTGGTGCTGAATTCCTGGGCGGTATTGCCCTGATCCTGGGCTTGCTGCTGCGACCCGCTGCGGCTGTACTGGCCGCGACCATGGTGGTCGCGATAGTCTCCGTGCATCTGCCAAATGGCCTGTTTCTGGCCAACAACGGCTACGAATTTGGACTGGCACTGCTGGCGGTTAGCGTCAGCCTGGCAATCCGCGGCGCCGGCAGCGCCAGCGTTGACCGGATGCTCAGTGCACGGCTGGTCGGATAAAGTGCAGTCGTATTTACAACAGGAAGTAATCTGATGAAGTATTCAGGGCTTACGCAACGCAAACTGGAGGTAGCTTAGTCATGGGCTTATTACAGAACGGCAAGTGGGTTGACAAGTGGTACGACACCGACGCAAGTGACGGTGAGTTCCGCCGCCAGGAAAGCCGCTTTCGCAACTGGGTTACAGCAGATGGCAGCGCCGGAGCAAGCGGCAAAAAGGGCTTCAGGGCGGAACCCGGGCGTTACCATTTATACGTGTCCCTGGCCTGCCCCTGGGCGCACCGTACGCTGATATTCCGCCAACTCAAGGATCTACAGGACTTGATTGACGTCACTGTGGTCCGGCCGTTGATGTTGGATAATGGCTGGGAGCTTGAGGGGGATCAGTACGGACTGGATTATCTGTATCAGCTGTATTTAAAAGGGAACCCTGATTACGAAGGCCGCGTTACCGTACCGGTACTCTGGGATAAACAGTTACAGATGATCGTCAGCAATGAATCAGCTGATATTATCCGCATGTTCAATAGCGCTTTCAACGGTATCACCGGCAACGACAATGATTACTACCCTGAAGCATTGCGTGCGCAGATCGACGCTATCAATGAACGGGTGTACGACGGAATCAACAACGGCGTATACCGCGCTGGCTTTGCAACCAACCAACAGGCCTATGAAGCAGCCTATTACGAACTGTTTGAAGCCTTGGATTGGGTTGAGCAAACCTTAACGCAGCAGCGTTATCTTGCCGGCGACCGCCTGACCGAGGCGGACTGGCGTCTTTTCACCACCCTGATTCGCTTTGACGCGGTCTACTACGGGCATTTCAAAAGCAACCGCCAGCGTATTGCCGATTATCCCGCGATGAGCAACTACCTGAGAGATTTATATCAGCGCCAGGGCATTGCCCAGACAGTGGACTTTGCCCATATCAAGCAGCACTACTACGGCAGTCACGTCACCATTAATCCAACGCAGGTGGTACCCGTGGGCCCGGACCAGGATTTTACCCTGCCGCACAACCGGGAACAGCTGGGTTGAAACTACTTCGCGCGTCAGCGCAAGGAGCGTTAATTGAACAGAGAACTGTTGCAGGTTTATCAAACGCAACCACCCCATGATGGCGATGGGGTGAAGATAAATCGCATTGCCGGAACACAGATGCATGCGGTGGCAATGAGGGTGTGATTGGGCCTGGCGATGTTCAGTGTGTAAAACCGGGGACAGACCACGTTTTCGCCGGGTGGGTTTTACTGGGTTAGATTCGGGTAACCGTGGTCTGTCCCCGGTTTTTTCGCAATGTCGCCTACACGACAGAGAAGAACCGCTACTTCGTCCAAAATCCTTATTCAAATTGTTCATGTCGTTAATGGTCTTACTATGATAAACCCCTACATTGAACTTCACGCGAACGACGACGTGCTCATAGCGCGCGAGGATATCGCCGCTGGCACGGTATTAACGGGTTCCGTCAGCGCGATCGCAGACATTCCAGCCAGTCACAAGGTGGCCAGGCGGGCGATTGCCCTTGGAGAGCCTGTTATTCGCTACAACCAGGTAATTGGCTTTGCTACACAGGCTATTCAGCCTGGCGAACACGTGCATTCTCATAATCTCGAAATGGGACGTGTAGAGCTGGATTACGCCTTCTGTCGGGATGCCAAACCGACTGTGCCGGATTCGCCACAACGCACCTTCATGGGCATACGACGCGCCGATGGGCGGGTGGCGACGCGCAACTACATTGCAGTTATCTCGAGTGTCAACTGCTCGGCGACGGCAGCGAAAATGATCGGCGACCACTACCGCAACGCACTGGATGACTTCCCCAATGTGGACGGCGTACTGGCGCTAACGCACAAGAGCGGCTGCGGGCTGGATCATCCACTACCCGGGATCAACGCGCTCAAGAGCGCACTGGCGGGCTACGCCCGTCATCCCAACATCGCCCACGTGATAGTAGTCGGCCTGGGCTGTGAAATTACCAATCTTGGCGACGTGCTGGGCGGCGCGTCCGGGGATTCGTACTCCATACAGTCTGAAGGCGGTACGCAGAAGCTTGTAGACAAGGTGATCGCGCGAATTGATGCAGTGCTGCCCGAGGTGAATGCGGTGCAGCGCGAGCCGGTCCCTTTGGCCGAGCTTAAACTCGCCATGCAGTGCGGCGGTTCCTCAGGAGTATCGGGTATCAGCTGCAACCCGGCGCTCGGCTATGCCGTGGACCTGCTGGTCAGGCAGGGAGGCACGGCGATACTGTCTGAGACCACCGAGTGTTACGGCGCTGAGCACCTGCTCACGGCCCGCGCCGCCAGCGAGGAGGTAGGCCAGAAACTGGTGGACCGTATCAAGTGGTGGGAAGCGTTCACAGCGAAAAACAACATGGTCATCGACAACAATCCTTCCCCTGGCAACAAGGCCGGTGGCCTTACCACGATCATTGAGAAGTCGCTTGGCTCCATCGCCAAGGGAGGCACCACCAACCTGAACGAGGTTTACCAGTACGCTGAGCCGGTGGAAGCGGGCAAGGGTCTTGTGTTTATGGACGCTCCTGCTTTTGACCCGGTGGGTGCCACTGCTCAAGTCGCCGGGGGCGCAAATCTGATGGTATTCACGACGGATCGCGGTTCCGCTTTTGGCTGCAAACCGGCGCCATCGATCAAACTTGCCGGCAGCACATCGCTTTACGAACGCATGCCCGATGACATGGATATCAACACCGGTACCATCCTCGATGGCACTGAGTCGGTGGAAGAGGTCGGTACGCGTATCTTCGAACGCATCATTGCGGTGGCTTCAGGTGAGCGCTCCATGAGTGAGGCCATGGGTTATGGTGAGGAGGAATTCTGTCCCTGGGATATGGGAGTGATGCTCTGACCCAGATGCGTCGCGCGACGGTACCTCATTTACCCGCGCTCGATTTCTCATGGCTCTTCTGCCCGGCGGGGGAGCGGCTCATACAAAGCATGGCTAAAGACACTTCCAGCCTAACGCAGTGTGGAAGTTTACAGCGAGCTAACCTCACTCTCCTGCCAACCGTAGCGCACCGCCTTTGCCATGACTTGCGTCTCCCGCGGTACATCCAAGGGCCCTGTGTAGATCCGCCAGCGACCGTCTCCCAGGCGAAAACCGATAGAGGCACCTTCGGTTGCGCAACGAATATGTAAACGGCCATCCTCCTGAATCAGCATCTCAGGCGCCGCCGTTTTCGGCTGCTTCAGGTCGGGCCAGAATTGCCGGACCATTTGCTCTTCCGGTGTTGCCCCCCTGTCTTCAGCACTTTTCTGCCAGTCCTCCAGGGCTGCGCGCATGCGTAACAACACAGCTTTGTGCGCGGGGTTTCCGGCAAGGTTATGCAATTCATGAGGATCGATCAGCGTATCGTACAGTTCCTCTGCAGGCCGCGCTTGAAACCAGCGCTTCTGGGCAGTATTGAGCTCGCCTGAATCGAGCAGGTTCCACAATTCCTGCATGCTGTCCAGATTATCCCGAAACGCCAGGTGTGCCGCACCGGGTGTGCCGGGATAGTAATTGACGATGTACTTGTAACGCTTGTCACGCACGCTGCGTTGGCGATCCACCTGGTCATCGAGTCGATCGCGAGCGGCATAGACATACTGGTTTGATGCTGTCGATTCCGGGCCGGTAAAACTCCGTCCCTGCATGTACGCAGGTACGTCTACTCCGGCCAGTTCCAGCATTGTCGGCGCGAAATCTACAAAACTGATCAGCCGCTCGTCCACGGATCCCGGCTCGGCGCCGGCTGGCCTGTACTTTTCCGGCCAGTGTATGATCATGGGGACCTTGATACCCGAGTCAAACAGTTCGCGTTTGCCACGTGGCAAGCCGTCGCCGTGGTCAGTTGTCCATATCACGATGGTGTCATCTGCCAGGCCATCGGCCTCGAGTTGGGCAAGCACCTCACCCACTCTCATATCCATGGTATGAATGTTGTTGTAGTGTCGGGCGATGTCGCGTCTCACCGGCTCGGTATCTGGCAGGTAGGGCGGTACAGTTACATCCCCTGGGGACACTACGTCCTCGATGCCCCAATTCAGATAGATGTGCAGTAACTGCATGAACAAATGAGGCATGCTGTTCGGCCAGCTCCAGCGCGGGAAAATGCCGCTTTCGTGGGTTTCCATAAACGTCATGAACCCGTAAAAGGGAACACCTTCGGGAACCGCCTGCCAGGGAAACCGGGAGCGTGTTTCCGCATCCCACAGGGTGAATGGCCCGCTGCCAAGCCCCACACCTGAAAACTGGTAGTCGAGTTTATTGGTTACGAAAGTGAAGTAACCCGCACGACGCAACAGCTCAGGATAAGCTTTCATTTCCGGTGGCGGCACCGCCTGGTACTTCAATGGCCAGTGTGAACTGTCGGCGCGCATATGCTGCCCACCAAAGGTATTTTGATGAGCGCCCATAATATGCGCTGCGCGGCTGGGTGCGCATACACCGGAGGTGGTGAAAGTGTTCGGGTAACGAATGCCTTCCTGCGCCAGCCTGTCAAGGCTGGGCGTGACCGCCACAGGGTCGCCAAATGCCTTGACCCGCGCGCTCATATCCTCCGCCATTAGCAGGAGAATGTTTGGCTGCTGCAAGGCCACAGCGTGCTGCGCAACAAGCAGCATCGACACTGCCAGAATTCGCCTTACTGGATGAGCAGAATTTGTCAGGCGAAGAACGCCGAGTGCGGGATTCACTGTCAATGGCTCGCTTTGCAGTTATCAGGTCTATTGAATCGAGTGACTAGTGAAGGTTATGTAATGTGAATTCCTGCTGCAACAGCTTTGTTCCGACATTCTGGCGGTTAGTGCTGTATAGTGGGCACGTTATCGAGACCAACCAGGTTGCGATCCCCGCCGCTAGTCTGTAACCCATTGAGACTACGTTACAACATTGCCTAACATTCGCAGAGATGCGGCTGCGAAACAATCGAGAATGTATATCTCTCATCTTCACGATCGAATCGTGAACAGGAGTTCCTATACATGTCTATTCCCCTGAAACCCTACGCCAGCCTGCTCACCCTGGTTCTTTTTGCTGTTGCGCCCATCGCGCAATCCGATGTCACCTACTCCCAGGTCTCAACTGCAGGCGTGCCGGAGAATGCTTCTCCCAGGCGCTATGGTGATGAGTGGAAGTGTGACCCGGGATACCGCAGGGATAACGATGCCTGCCAGGCGATACTGGTTCCCGAAAATGCCTATGCGACCAATGCCTCCTACGGTTCAGGATGGGCCTGCAAACGCGGTTTTCTCATTGACGGCGATGAGTGTGTAGCGATTGATATACCGGCCAATTCTTATCTTTTGATGAATGCATCGTACACACCTGGTTGGCGTTGTGACCGTGGCTATGAGGCAGTGGTCGATAAATGCGTAGCACTGATAGTGCCCGGCAACGGTTACCTGAATGATAGCGGCTCCCGCCCAAGTTGGAGCTGCGAACGCGGCTATCGGAGAGTTGATGACGACTGTATTCAGATAAAAGTGCCAGCGCACGGTTATCTGTCTGACCGTGGTTACGGAAAAGGCTGGAAATGCAAGCGCGGCTACAAGGCGGAAGGTGAGCATTGCGCTATCGTGACCATCCCGGACAATGCCTATCTCAGCGATACCGGTGATCGCTGGCAGTGTGCACACGGGTTCTCCAGGCAGCGCAACGCCTGCGTAATGCGCGCGGCCGTCAGTGACCGGAATGGCGTGCACGATTGAAGCGTCACGCGACACAGGCAATGAAACCCAGTCAGCAATTAAATCGGATTAAGTCCTGAGATAGGTCTATAGTGATCGGGCATCAAGGTCTCAATTGAAAGTCTGCTCAAGCTTTGTCATCGACTGCTTTCACTGTTGCCGTGCATGCCCAGTCAGGGCCAGGAGTCACGATCATGTCGAAGAACCAGCGCAGCAACAAGGAAGCCAAGAAGCCTTCCACCCTCACCGCCAAGGAAAAAAAGGCCGCCAAGCGAGACAAGAAGAACGCGGGTGGCCACGTCCCGTTCATCGTCAAGGATGCTTGAAGACAATACCTCGGCTATCTTGTCGGTAGGCATTATAGGGACATCCGGGAAAGACGACGAGAGAAGGGTTCCGATACATCCTGAGCATCTTTCGCGGCTGACCAGGTCAGTGCGCGAGAAGCTGGTTTTTGAGAGCGGGTATGGTGAGCGATTTGGCGTGTCTGACGCTGAACTTGCGCGTCAGGTAGGGGGGCTAGCTTCACGGGATGAATTGTTGGAGAGCATGGACGCGGTAATTGTAGCCAAGCCGGTGCTGGAGGACTTCAATACACTTCGCGAGCATGGAGTGCTTTGGGGTTACCCACATTGTACCCAGCAACAGCAGATTACCCAGGCAGCAATAGACCGGAAACAGACGCTTATTGCATTTGAGGATATGTTTGTCTGGGGCCCGCAAGGTCAGGTTGGCAGACATACGTTCTATAAAAATAATGAGATGGCCGGCTACTGTGGCGTAATCCATGCGCTGCAGTTAAAAGGAATTGATGGACACTATGGCAACCAGCGCAAGGTTGTCATCTTCAGTTTCGGCGCAGTGAGCCGAGGGGCGATCTACGCCCTGAAAGCGCACGGTTTTCGCGATATTACAATTTGCATTCAGCGCCCTGACCACGAAGTTCGAGAAGAGGTGCTTGACTGCCACTATGTAAGACTGCGGATGGGGGCCGAGGATGAAGCGCGGATGATTGTGGTGGAGCATGACGGCTCACAAAAGCCCTTGACGGAATTGATCAGCGATGCAGGCATCATTATTAACGGTACGTTTCAGGACGCAAATAATCCCATTGACTTTGTCCGTGAGGAAGAAAAAGCCTGCCTCAAAGATGGTTGCCTCATAATAGACGTCAGTTGCGACGAGAATATGGGTTTCTACTTCGCCAGACCCACCACATTTAAAGAGCCGATGTTCCGGGTTGAGAAAGTCGATTACTACGCCGTGGATCATACGCCGAGTTATTTCTGGGAAAGTGCCTCAAGGTCGATTTCTGCAGCATTGATTGTTCATCTGCCGACTTTCGTGGCAGGCCCCGACGAATGGCAGAAAAATGAGACGATTCGCAAAGCGATAAATATTGATAACGGTAAAGTTCTGAAAGCAGATGTTCTTGCCTTTCAGAATCGAGAGCTGGATTTTCCGCATGCTGTTCTTTAGCGACACCGGATATTGTCGACCGATAAACTCCGGAGAATGTCGCTAGCCAGCCAGCAGATCGCGGACGCCGGCGGCTGCCAACTGCTGGTGATAGCCCTGCAAAGCCTGCACCATGCTGTTTTGGCTGGCGTCGGTGAAGCGCAGTATTCTCAACAATTTCTTGAGTTTCTCACGCAGGCCTGCGGTGCTTTTTCGAAGGGCCACAAGTTCTGACCGGCGCGGGTCTTCTATGGGTAGCGAGGTGTCCAGGATAACGTAGCACCAGCAGGCAAGGCTTTTGAGTAGCAGGCCGTCTTGCGGCAAATCTAACAGAGTCTGCTGCCAGCGCAGCGGGATTTTTTCACTGCCATCCATCGCAATTTGCGCGCATCGGTGGTGCAGGCAGGGGTTGGCAAACCTTTGCAGTAGCGCATTGCTGTACGCTTGCATATCCAGGTTCGGTGGCGGGCTGATCGCCGGAAGCAGTTCATCTTTCATGAGGCGCCGAATGCTGTCGCCCAGTTGCGGGTCCTGCATAACGTCAGCGACCGTTTCCATGCCTGCTAGCAAACCAACATAGGCGATAGCCGAATGACTGGCATTGAGCATACGCAGCTTGGTGCTTTCAAACGGTGCGATATCCGCTACCAGGGTTGCACCGGCTCGCTTCCAGTCTGGCGTCGGGGTGGCAAAATTGTCTTCAATCACCCATTGGCTGAATGGCTCGGTGACCACCGCGGCTTCATCGCGCAAGCCCAGAGCCATGGATTGCTGAGTCAGTACCTCATTACTTACGGCCGGGACAATGCGGTCCACCATGGAACAGGGAAACCTGACGTTTTCATTCACCCAGGGCACAATCCCTGGAAAGCTGCGCTGCAGGAATTCAATCAGGCTGGTTTGTAAACGACGGCTGTTACTGTTGAGGTTGTCGCAGCTGATGATGGTAAGTGGTGCGCCGCGATTGCGATGCCGCAGCGACAGTCCTCTGGCCAACACGCCAATGGCTGTGCTGGCTTGAGCCGGGTTTTCGAGGTCGCTGATTACAGTGGGCAGTTCTGCATTGAGTGACCAGCCGTCATCGCCCAGGCAATAGCCCTTTTCGGTGACCGTCAGTGTGACCACATGAATCGATGGGTCTGCTATTGCCGCGTCCAGCGCTGCGGGCCCTTCAGGTGCCACCAGTACCCGCTGCAGTGCGCCGACAACACGTTGTTCCTGACCTTGTTCACTTTCGGTACAGAGGGTATAGAGGCCATCCTGTGGGTTGAGCTGTCGGGCGGCATGAGGACTGCGCAAGCTGGCACCGATAATGCCCCAGTTGCCGCCGCTGTGTTGTATGGCATCATCGGTATAGACCGCCTGGTGGGCGCGGTGGAAGGCACCCACACCCAGGTGGACGATACCTGCCTGCAGGCGATTGCGGTCATATTCAGGCCTCGCAACCGAGAGGGGTAGCTGGTGTAAGGTGCCGCTGGTCAGGCGCTGCATCAGGATTCCTGCAGCCGGTATGCTTGTTTGGCGAGGTGGTAACTGAGGTCCTGGATAAGCACCTCCGCTTCATCCAGTTCCAGCCTGTGCTCTGCAACCAATTGCGCCAGGAATCGGGCGTCCATGCGTCGGGCAACGTCGTGCCGGGCCGGTATGGACAGGAACGCCCGCGTATCGTCATTGAACCCCACCGTATTGTAAAAGCCCGCGGTTTCAGTGATCTGCTGGCGGTAGCGCAGCATGCCTTCGGGGCTGTCGTGAAACCACCAGGGTGGCCCGAGTTTTACTGCGGGGTAGTGTCCCGCCAGTGGCGCCAGCTCGCGAGAGTAGGTGGTTTCATCCAGGGTGAAGAGTATGAGGGTGAAGTCCGAGCGGTTGCCTACCCGGTCCAACAGCGGTTTCAGATGCCGGACGAACTCACCCGGCAGCGGTATATCTGCACCCTTGTCCCGGCCATAGTGCTCGAACAACGAAGGGTTGTGATTGCGGTAAACACCCGGGTGCAACTGCATCACCAGGCCATCGTCGAGGCTCATCAGGGCCATTTCGGTCAGTAGCTGGCCACGAAACTGCTCGGCCTCGGTGGCGGTTATCGTGCCGGCCAGGGCGCGTTGATACAACTGCTCGCAGGTGCTTTCCGGCAGGTCCGCAGTGTGCGCGCAAGGGTGGCCGTGATCGCTGGCGGTGGCGCCCAGGGACTTGAAAAAGCTGCGACGCTCGCGCAATGCGCGCAGGTAGCCCTTATAGCTGTCGCAGTTTTCTCCGGAGAGCGATGCCAGCTGTTCGATATTGGCAGAAAAATTCTCGTACTCAGGGTCCACCACGGGATCTGGCCTGAAGGTGGTGATGATGCGACCAGGCCAGGGATCATCGCGCAGCTTCTGGTGAGCCGCCAGCGGATCCAGCGGTGACTCAGTGGTCGCTATCACTTCAATATTAAAGCGCTCGAACAGCGCGCGAGGCCGAAACTCAGCCGTCTTGAGTTTTGCATCGATATGCCGGTAGATATCAGCTGCGCTGTCACCGTCCAGGCGTTGGTCAATATTGAACACCTCCGCCATGACATGGTCCATCCACAGGCGGGTAGGCGTGCCACGAAACAAGCCGTAGTGATCAGCAAACAGTTGCCAGACCTTTTCCGGGTCGGTCTCAACCGGTGCGCCTGTGCTGGCGTGTATTCCCAGGGTAGCCAGGTCGATACCCTGGCTGTACAGCATCCGCAGCAGATAGTGATCCGGCTGCAGCAGGAGTGCTGTGGGGTTTTCGAATGCGTCGTTGTCGGCAAACCAGCGCGGGTCAGTGTGTCCATGCGGGCTGATAATCGGCAGGTCTTTGACCGCGAGATACAAGCCGGTGGCAATGTCGCGTTGTATCGGACAACTGGAGAACAGACGCTGGGGATTCAGCCTTGAGGGTTTGGGCATGGCGTCGCTATTTCTCCGCCAGCAGGGTGTCTATGACGCGCTTGAGATGTTTGCGCATGGCGCTGCGAGCAGCGGATGCATCGCGCTCCTGCAGCGCGTCCAGGATGCGTCGGTGGTCTTTAATGATAGGGCGGCTGCCCTCGTTGCGCACGCGTTCGTGGAAGCGGGTGCTGATTTCGGATTCATTGCGCAGCTGCCAAAGCCAGTCCACTGTCGAGGCAATGGCGCTGTTACCGCTTGCCGCTGCGATCAGCCGGTGAAACTTTTCATCGGCCTTCTCGGTTACGGTTTGCTGCAGGTTCTCCTGTTCCATCTCTGCCAGCACGCTCTCGAGTTCTTCGAGCTGTGTATCCGACAGCCGCTGGGCAGCCAGGGCACAAGCCTCAGCCTCGAACAGCATGCGCGCCTCGAGGATTTCAAATGGACCATGGCCCTGGTCCGTTGTCACGGGAGCTGTTTTATCTGTCGGCTCCAGAACGTAGACGCCTGAGCCGGATCGTATTTGCACGAGACCAGCAATTTCCAGCGCGATCATCGCCTCCCTCACCGTCGGGCGGCCTACGCCAAACTGTTCAGCCAGGGCTCTTTCAGAGGGCAGGCGCTCTCCCGGTGCTGGCGTCCCCTGTCGAATAAGCTCTCGTAGCTGGTCGGCCACCTGGAGATAGAGACGCCGTACTTTAACGGCTTGTATTTGCATGCGGGCTCCTGCTTTTTGCGGCAGGTAACGTAACGCGCTTCCATGCCAGCGCCGTTAGAATATCGCAGACTCTCGCAATCGGTAAAGTGGTCAGACCAAATTGGCGGCATTTCCTGCCGCAATGATTATGTACCCGTTGCACCACCATAGAGCAGGTCACCGCGGTGTAGCCGCCATTCGCGGGATTCGACTGATTAGCCGGCGCTGTCCTGGTGGATTTTGCCGGCGTGTTGCCGCAATGAGGTCAACGCGTGGATTACGCCGCGAAGTTCGGCGAGGCCTTTCATGCGCCCGGTGTAGGAATAGCCGGGATTGACGCCCGGCTTGTCCATTTCATCAGCCATCAGGTGACCGTGATCCGGCCGCATGGGGATGCGGTCTTCTCGCCCCTCTTGCTGGCGCCGGTCTTCCTCATCCAGCAGGGCGCTGATCAGGCCCACCATGTCATTGTCGCCGTCGAGGTGATCGGATTCATAAAACGAACCGTCGCTTTCGCGCTTCACGTTGCGCAGGTGGACGAAGTGAATGCGATCGCCAAACTCGCGGGCAATCGCTACCAGGTCGTTGTCGGCTCTGGCGCCGAATGAGCCGGCGCAAAGCGTCAACCCGTTGCTTGGGCTGGGCACGGCGTCCAGTAAAATCCGCGCGTCCTCTGCGGTGGAGACCACTCTGGGCAGGCCGAACAGGGAGAAGGGCGGGTCATCCGGGTGGATGCACAGGCGCACGCCGGATTCTTCGGCTACCGGCACCACCGCGCGCAAAAACGCCAATAGACTCTCGCGCATGCCGTCGGTACCCAGGGCGATAAAGCGGGCGATCGCTTCGCGTATGCCGTCGCGGTCGTAGGAGCCTTCACCCCCGGGGAGCCCGGCAATAATGTTCTTCTCCAGCGCGGCGCGCTCCTCGTCCGGCATCGCGTCAAAGCGCACCCGGGCGTGCTCCAGCAGCTCGGGGTCGTAATCGTTCTCGGCGCCGGGGCGCTTGAGCATATACACATCGTAGGCGGCAAAGTCGGTCATCTCAAAGCGCAGTGCCTGGCTGGCGTTGGGTAGCGTGTAGCTTAGATTTGTGCGGGTCCAGTCCACCACCGGCATAAAGTTGTAACAGACTACCGGCACACCGGCGCGGCCAAGATTACGTACCGACTGCTGGTAGTTTTGCAGCAGTTGCTGGTAGTTTCCGCTGCGCGTTTTCAAGTCGTTGTGCAGCGGAATGCTTTCCACCACGGCCCAGGTCAGTCCGGCGTCCTCTATCAGCTTCTTGCGCTCGAGAATGTCGGCCATTGGCCACACGTCCCCGGTGGGGATGTGGTGCAGGGAGCTCACTACACCTTCTGCCCCCGCCTGGGCGACATGTTTCAGACTCACCGGGTCATCGGGACCAAACCACCGCCATGTTTCCTGCATATCTTCTGCACTCTGTCCAACGCTTCAAATTAACACTGCGGCCGCTGCCGCATTGAGCCTGCCCCGCCATGGATTGTCTTGACATGCCCGGGCGCAACTGAGATTCTGGATTGGTATTACCACCTTGCCAGTGCCTGAGTGTGCCGGAGATCGAAAAAAGTGGCAAGTCGTTCACCTTTGCAGAATAAGTCAGACCATGAGTGATCAAGCCAGCTTGCGCCTGGGTATTATCGGGCTAGGCAATATTGCGCAGCAGCATATCCACAATATCGTCAGCGGCGAGGCGCATGGGTGCAAGCTCGCCGCGGTGTGCAGCCGCGGGGAGCACCCGCTAGCCGGCGAACTCGGCGTCCCTCATTTTCAGGATTACCGCGCGCTGGTTGCCAGCGGCTGTTGTGATGCGGTATTAATTGCCACGCCCACATTTACCCACCTCGGAGCAGGACTGTGCGCGCTTGAGTCAGGCCTGCACGTGCTGATGGAAAAGCCCATCGGTCTGTCTGTGGCAGAAGGTGAGCGTTTGTTGGGCGCCCGCAAGCAGGGTCAGGTATTCGCCCTGATGCTGAACCAGCGCACAGATCCGCTGTTTGTGATGATGCGCGAGATTCTGCAGCGCGGCGAACTCGGTGAGACGGTGCGCTATCACTGGAGCATGACCAACTGGTTCCGTCCGGAGGTGTACTTCAAGGTCAGCGACTGGCGCGCCACGTGGCGCGGAGAGGGGGGCGGCCTGCTGGTCAACCAGTGCATACATAACCTGGACATCTTCCAATGGCTTTGCGGCATGCCCGACCGTGTGCGAGCGCACTGCCATTTTGGCAAATACCACGATATAGAAGTAGAGGATGAGGCCACTGCATACCTGGAATATGCCAACGGTGCGACAGGTGTTTTTGTGGGCTCTACCGGGGAGGCCCCTGGCGTCAACCGCCTGGAAATTGTGGGTGACCGTGGTGCGCTGCTGTTCGACGGCGAGCGCTTGTGGCAGACACGCAATACGCCTGGCACCGCAGAGTTTAATCGCGACACCACCGAGATGTTTGGTATGCCCGCCAGTGCGGTCAAAGATATAACGCCAAAGCGTGATGTGAACCAGCATGCGCAGGTACTGAGTAACTTTGCCGCGGCCGTACTCTCGGGCGAATGTCTTATTGCCAGCGCTGAAGAAGGCCTGGCGTCACTCTCTCTGGCTAACGCCATGCTGCAGTCCACCTGGGAGAACAGCACTGTTGATCTGCCTCTGGATAGCGGCCGGTATCAGGCCTTGCTGGATCACAGGATAAGCCGTTCCAGCTTGCGTAAAGTAGCCGATATCGAAGCGACCATCGACATGAGCCAGTCCTATCGTTAGCCGTCTATGCCAGAAAGAAGGGAGCTACCTTGAGCGACATCACTGAGGAACTGCAGCACTTACGGGCGCTCGCAAACAAGCCGGCACTGGCCCGCGTTCCCGCCTACCTGCGCTTGAGCGGACCAGGCTGGTTACAGGGCGCTATGACGCTGGGTGGTGGTAGCGCCATTACCTCGCTGACTATTGGTGCGGTCTACGGTTACGAGTTGCTGTGGGTGCAGCCGGTTTCAATGGTGATCGGTTGCATCATGTTGTTTGCATTGTCTCACCAGACCCTGAGCACAGGTGTGCGGCCCTATCAGGCGATGCGCGACTTTGTCAGCCCGGCCCTTGCCTGGGCGTGGGCCGTTGCGGCACTGGCGTCGAGCATTATCTGGGGTTTTTCTCACTACCCGCTGAGCGCCGGCATGCTGGAGGAAGTGATAGCCGTTGGCACTGGATTCAGCCTGCAGGAGGAGGCAGGCCTGGGGCGTGAAATCTACCTGTTCATGCTGGCAGTACTGGTATGGGCGCTATGTGCTTTTACTGCCTGGAATTATGGTGCGGGTGGGCGTGCGGTGAAAATCTTCGAGACCGCAATCAAGCTGCTCAGCACCATGATCGTATTGGCTTTTGCCTGGGTGGTGATCAGCGCAGCCGGCAAAGGCCAGGTGGACTGGAGCGCGGTCCTGCAGGGTTTTGTGCCAGGAAGGCTGCCCACGGATACGGCCGGTGTTACCACCGTTATGGCCGCGCTGGGGACGGCAGTGGGCATCAATATGACCTTCGTCTACGGTTACACGCTACTGGAGCGGGGCTGGCAAAGGGAGCACCGCGAATTGGCCCGTTACGATATCGTGATGGGGTTGGTGCTGCCCTATATTCTGGTCACCAGTCTGATGGCGATTGCCGCTGCGGCGGCGTTTCACGGCAGTGACCTGTCTATTCAGGGAAAATTGAGCCCGGCCCGCGCCGGCCAGATGTTTGTCGATGCGGGTATGGGGCCGCTTACCGGTCGCCTGATATTCGCGCTGGGTGTATTGGGGATGGCGGTAGGATCTCTGGTGATGCACATGCTGTGTTGCGGTGCAGCAGCAGGAGCCCTGTTTAACTGGGAGCCGCACTCGCGTAAGTATCGTCTCGCGCTGTTACTGCCTACGCCAGCGGTGCTGGGGGTGTTTCTCTGGTCTACCATGGGCGCCTACCTGGTGCTGCCCACCTCGGCAATTTGCGGCTTCCTGTTGCCTATCGCCTACCTTGGCTGGCTGGTGCTCAATAACCGCAAAGACTACCTGGGCGACGCTCGCCCTACGGGTGGTCGTGCGCGCTTGTATAACCTTGCCATGGTGCTGTGCATTATCACCGTGCTGGCCAGTGTCTGTTACAGCACGGCGGTGGCGCTGGATATCATCTGAGAGGATTCAACTTTGGCAAATATCAAAGACGGCGCCAGTTACGCCCCCAGCGGCGAGGCAGAGCAGGTTGTCGCGCCCGGCGAGTTCCTGATTGCGGCGGCCTTTCTCGATCACGGTCATATTTACGGCCAGGTCAATGGCCTGTGTGACGCCGGGGCCACGCTGAAATACGTGTACGACACCGACCCGGAGCGCCTGCAACAATTCTGCAATACCTACCCCGGGGTAAAAGTCGCAGAGAGCTTTGATGTGATTTTGCAGGACCCGGATATCAGGCTGGTATGTGCGGCTGCCATTCCCTGCGAACGCGCGGCTATCGGTATACAGGTGATGGCATCGGGTAAGGATTACTTTACAGACAAATCACCCTTCACCACCTTGCAACAATTGCAGGAGGCGCGTGAAGTCGCGTCTCAAACCGGGCAGAAGTACGCTGTGTACTATGCCGAGCGATTGCACAACGATGCTGCCTGGCGGGCGGGTGAACTGATAAAACAGGGTGCTGTTGGCAGGGTGCTTCAGGTCTTGAATCTCGCTCCACACAGACTGGCGAAGACAACCCGACCGGCGTGGTTCTTCGACAAACGCTGTTACGGAGGCATCCTCACCGATATCGGTTCGCATCAAGTGGAACAGTTTCTTACCTATGCCGGCTGTCGTGCGGCGACGATCAACTTTTCCCGGGTCGCCAACTTCAGCCATCCCGATCGGCCTGGGCTTGAAGACTTCGGCGAAATGTCGATGACCGGCGACAACGGTGCTTCGTTTTACAGTCGCGTGGACTGGTATACACCGGAGGGACTGCGTACCTGGGGCGATGGCCGCACCTTTATCGTTGGCAGCGAGGGTACCATCGAGTTGCGTAAATATATTGACGTTACCGTCGCTGCGCCGGCCTCGCGCCTGTTTCTGGTGAATGCGCAGGGGGAGGAAATGGAAGACTGCCTCGGCAACACCGGATTCCCGTTTTTTGGCCAGTTGATCCTCGATTGCCTGAACCGCACCGAAAACGCCATGAGCCAGGAGCACGCGTTTACCGCTGCCCAACTCAGTCTGCAGGCACAGGCTTTGGCAGACGACAGTACTGTAAATGGTTTGCACTGAGTGTTGGTGATGGCAGTACTGAAAGACAGGTTCGCGACGATCGCCAGGGCGGGAGCTGCTGCGTTCGTTATTAGTTTTACCGCCGTGCTTGCGCCAGGTATAGACGCGGCCACCGAACTGGAGACGATCGTGGTGACCGGCATGTACTCGCCACAGCCGTTGGCTGAACTCACAGCATCGGTGACGGTGCTTGAGGAAGCGCGTTTGCGGCAACTGAATAAACGCCAGCTGGCAGACGCGCTCAGGACTGTGCCAGGGCTACTGGTGGAAGAGGAGGGCGGTAGCGGCGGTTTGACGACCATCTCGGTGCGGGGCGGTGAGTCGAATTTCACCCAGGTACTGCTGGACGGGGTGCCTCTCAATGACCCGACCAACACACGCGGCGGCAGTTACGACATCGGCAATATAAGCAGTGAAAGTATTGCCAGAATTGAGGTGGTGCGCGGCGCGCAATCCGCGGTGTATGGTTCGGATGCGCTCTCGGGTGTGATCAACCTGATATCCCGGGACCCAAGGGAGGTCAGGGCGCCTGAGCTCAGAGTGGAAGTCGGTGAAAGCGGCTACCGTGATTACCGGCTTGCCGCCGGCGCGGCCGCCGATGATATCGGTATCGCTTTGGATCTGGGCCGGCGCGACGATGAGGGCTGGCAGGACGGCAGCCGCCGCGAGGTGGACAGTGCGAATCTTCGCATCAGCTGGGGCGATGCCAGCGCGCAACAGCTCAGTGCCCAGCTGCGTTACCTGGACGGTGAGCGCAGCAACTACCCTGAGCAGAGTGGCGGTCCGCTGCTGGCCCGCTCTGACGCAGTTGATGTCAGTGACTACCGTGACCTCAGTGCAGCCCTTGCCTGGGAGGTGCAGGTCGATTCGGTTTGGCGCAGCCGGCTGGCGGCGGATCACTTTGACCACAGCGAACGATTCGACTCTCCAGGCGTGGCGCCCTACCAGGCTGTTCCAGCTAACGGCAGCGACACCGATTTTGAACGCAGTCAGCTGAGCTGGGTGAATACGCTGCAGCTATCGTCTCAGTATCAGTTCAACCTGGGTGTGGACTATCGCGATGAGTCGGGAGAGAGCCGGGGGTATCTCGATGTGGGTATGCGTGTGCCGACAGATTTCGCACTCTCGAGAAAAAACCGTGGCGCCTTTGTCGATGCGCGGCTGCGACCGCTGGATGCTGTATTGCTGCAAGGCAGTGTTCGCTTCGATGATCCTGACGATTTTGACAGCGAGACGACCCTGCGCCTGGGCGCGAGCTATGCGTTGCAGCCTTCGCTGCAATTGCTGGTGAACTGGGGTGAGGGCTTCAAGCTGCCCAGCTTTTTTGCCCTCGGCCATGCGCTGGTTGGTAATCCAGCTTTGCAGCCGGAGACGGCCAGGGGTTGGGATGCTGGCTTGCGCTGGCGCCCTGCCGATGGTCTGGAGGCCAGTTTCACCGCGTTTGCTACGCGATACCGTGACCTGGTGGATTTTGACCCTGAGGCCTTTACCAACATCAACCGTCGCGAGGTGAAAACCCGCGGCGGCGAGGCGAACCTGGCATGGCAGCCGGCAGAGAACATCTCGTTGCAGGCAAATGCCACCTACACCGATATCGA
>Ga0070727_10001311_pt1 | contig 26742 bp, 26 predicted proteins | sample tdAd472_FD_66722 | JGI IMG/M metagenome (GOLD analysis project Ga0070727, IMG submission 66722) | Marine sediment microbial communities from the Atlantic coast under amendment with organic carbon and nitrate - tdAd47.2 | ecosystem: Environmental > Aquatic > Marine > Coastal > Sediment | place...
CGCAGCCATTCCCCCAAAGCCGCGGAAAACCCTAACGGATATAGGGCATCGCGTATCGTCACGCGAGCTGAAAGTGTCACACCGTCAATAGCCTCTTTAGAGAGCCCAGGTATACTGCCGAAGCTCTACAACAGTCCGCACAAAGCCCTTCTCCTCTAGCACATCAAGGTAATCCTTGGTCGCGTAGGGAGGCTTCTTTTTTCGCAGGCGAGCAGCACGGATTGCCTCAAGGACGCGCCCATTATCATTTGGCAAATCTAATTGATGGTATACAAACTCATCAGGCGTCTGAACAGCGATTCCGTAGGGGGCCAACTTGTCCTTCGGAAAATCCTTAAGATTGAACGTGACGATAACGTCTGCATTACAACGAATAGCAGCGGCGAGCACATGCCGGTCATCAGGGTCAGGCAGGTCAAGGCATGAAATTAGGTTTTCGTGGCCTTCAACCAAGCAATCCTCAACAGCATTGTTCATCAGATCCCTAACCCGTTCAATTTTCTCACTTGATAGACCTGGATTATCTTTGGCAAGATTCCGCATCCATTCATCATGAATCTGGTCGGTCCATCGCGCATGAAACAACCCGGTGGTTGCCAAACTCATCAAGATGTCCCTCGAATGAAAAGGGTATAGAACACAAGCGTCGAAGATTGCGGTGTATGCCAATTTAATACTCCATCAGATCCTCCGACGCCTCGACCATTTCGTCGAGAGCCACCTTGCCTGTTGCGTCACGCTCTTCCTTGTAAGCCATGAGATCCGTAAAGCGGATGCGGCGATGGGTTCCGACCTTGAAGTACTTAATTTTGTCTTCCTCAAGCAGCGAAACGAGATAGGGTCGAGAAACATTGAGTAGTTCTGCGGCTTCCTGAGTCGTCAGTGTCGAATTCTCAGGAACGATCTTGACTGTACGCCCCTCAGAAATTTCAGCAAAAATATGCACTAAAAGACGCGTAATACCCGTCGGAAGAGCTACTTCATGATTCTCTTCCTGTTCGTCGGCAATACGAACCTTAAGGCCTTGCCCCAAGCTCAAACGAGCCTCGATCAAATGCATAAGATCCTTTGCAGCTTCTGAATCTTCTCTTGTCGGATGCTCTATTTCGCGAACTTTTGCCATAGGAGAACCCCTTCCAAACCACAGCCTGTTTTCTTTCATTTCTATCACTGCAGCGCAACAAACGCAATAAACGAAATAAGCGAAATATCTAAAAAATCTATTAAGCCCCCTTTTGAGGCCGCAAAACGGCGGCGAGAGACGAAACGGGAGCCCTAGAGTTTTCTAAGGCTCCCGTTCAAAAATGGCTGGGGTGGCAGGATTCGAACCTGCGCATGACGGAATCAGAATCCGTTGCCTTACCGCTTGGCGACACCCCATCTGGATTGGTGGCGAGGATATAGCGCAGTGACTGCGGCGCGCCAAGTCAAAAAAATGGTCGCTTTCACCTTAGTTTTGTCTCTCCCGGATAAATCGGGTATCAATGATGACGGCTTCGCAACATACGAAGCTCAACAGAAAAACAAAAGGACGATGGGCCAGCCATGCGGCGCAACGGTCGACACTGGACACACAAACGCGGTGGAAACGGCGGGCAAAAACCAACCTTTGCCGCCATTGACCTCGGCACGCACAATTGCCGGATGCTGATTGCCGTCCCGACGCGCAACGGCTTCAGGGTCATCGATTCCTTCTCGCGCACCGTTAGGCTGGGGCAAGACGTCACCGAAAGCGGCAACCTGTGCGAAACCGCCGTGGAGCGGACCGTTGAAGCCCTAGCGATCTGCGCCGACAAAATGCGCCATCACAACGTGCGGGCGTCCCGCAACGTCGCGACGGCGGCCTGCAGAAGCGCCGCCAATTGCAAAGGGTTCCTCGAAAAAGTCATCGACGAGACCGGTCTGAGTGTGGAAATCATTCCGCCTGAGGAGGAAGCCCGCCTCACGCTCGCCGGATGCGCCCCACTTCTTGCCGCCGAACCGGCCAATGCCATCGTTTTCGATATCGGCGGCGGCAGCACCGAGGTTGCCTGGGTCGACCTCGCCGACCGGACCACCCCAAAGGTCCGCGACGTCATGTCGCTCTGCGAAGGCGTGGTGACCTTTTGCGAAAAATACGGCGGCGACAGAATCGCGCCCGCGACCTATCGGCAAATGACCGAAGAAATAAAACGGCAGTTCGCTCCCTTTGAAGAAGCCAACCAAATCGGCGAGTTGATTGCGAATAACCAAGTTCAAATGCTTGGCACATCGGGCACGGTGACCACGTTGGGCGCGGCCTATCTAAAACTCCCCCATTACGTCCGCTCCAAAGTCGACGGCCTGAGCATGAACTTTTACGACGTCAAACGGGTTTGCCGCGAACTGGCCGACACGGACTTTCACGACAGGGCGGCCAATCCCTGCATCGGGCCCAGCCGGGCAGACCTCGTCGTTCCGGGATGCGCAATCCTAGAAGCGGTTTGCGAACTTTGGCCGGTCGGAAATTTGCGGATTGCGGATCGGGGCATTCGCGAAGGAATCATCAACGAGTTGATTTTCGCCGACCGCCGTGACAGACAGGCCTCCGCAGAAACACGAAAGAGACAGGCGGCAAACTAATGGCGGAAAAATCGGGACAAGGACGGGGTGGTTCGCAAGGCGGCCGCAAAGGCAGCGGCTCGCGGAATCTCCATGTGAAGGTAAAGACCGCCCGTGGCCGCAAACTGTCTTCCACCCGCTGGCTGCAACGCCAGTTAAACGACCCCTATGTGCTTGAAGCGAAAAAACTCGGATACCGCTCTCGCGCCGCATTCAAGCTGATCGAACTGGACGAGAAATTCCACTTCTTGAAAAAAGGAAAGCGGGTCCTGGATCTTGGCGCGGCCCCCGGCGGCTGGACGCAAGTGGTTGTCGAAAAGGTTGGCGCCACCGATGAAGACGAAACCCAGGTCGTCGGGCTCGATATTTCGGAAATGGAACCGCTGCCCGGCGCCAAGATTATTCACATGGATTTCATGGACCCGGAAGCGCCCGAGCGGATCAAACAGGCACTTGGCGGTCCGGTCGACGTGGTGCTGTCCGACATGGCCTCGCCTGCCACCGGTCATCCGCCAACCGACCATTTGCGAATCATGGGACTGGTCGAAGCCGCTCTCGAATTCGCCTACGAAATCCTTGCTCCTGAAGGCGTGTTTATCGCCAAGGTTTTCAAGGGCGGCACGGAAAACACCCTCCTGGCCGACATGAAGCGCCGGTTCAAGGTCGTCAAACACGCCAAACCCCCTGCCAGCCGCCCCGATTCAGCGGAATCCTACGTTGTCGCTTCGGGATATCGCGGCGAGACGTAAAGCATCGAGGGAAAAGCCCGATTTGGACTTCCCGAAGAGAAACAGTCCCGACAGCCCTTTTCCTATGGAAGTAGCGCTCAAACTGTGTATATAAAGCGCGCCAACTTCGTTCTTTAAGCCCTGCCGTATGAGCAGGCCATAGGAGGTGGCATGGAAATTCTTGAGGCCCTGACCTTCGACGACGTTCTGCTGCTCCCGGCCGAATCGAGCGTTCTTCCCGCACAGGCCGATACGCGCACGTCTTTGACCCGAGAAATCGAGCTTAATATCCCGCTGGTGTCCGCCGCCATGGACACGGTGACCGAAGCCAATTTGGCCATCGCCATGGCCCAGTGCGGCGGCATCGGGGTGATCCACAAAAACCTCTCAATCGATGAACAGGCGGCGGAAGTCCGTAAGGTTAAAAAGTTCGAATCCGGTATGGTGGTCGACCCCCTGGCGGTTCATCCGGACAACACCTTGGGCGACGTCTTGGAACTCTTGGCCCAGAACCACTTCTCGGGCTTCCCGGTTGTCGAACGCGACACGGGCAAGCTGGTCGGCATCATCACAAACCGGGATATGCGGTTTGCCCAGAACCCCGCCCAGCCTGTCGCCGAGTTGATGACAAAAGACAATCTGGTCTCGGTCAAGGAAGGGGTCAGCCGCGAAGAAGCCAAAAAGCTGCTCCACCAAAACCGGATTGAAAAACTCCTGGTCACCGATGACGCCGGACGCTGCATCGGCCTGATCACGGTTAACGACCTAATCAAAGAAGAAAAATTCCCGCTGGCCTGCAAAGACAGCCAAGGACGCCTTAGGGCGGCAGCCGCCACCAGCGTTGGCCCCGATGGAGTCACGCGGGCCGAAGCCTTGATTGCCATGGGCGTCGATGTGCTGGTCGTCGATACGGCGCACGGCCATTCCGCCGGAGTGATGAAGGCGGTTCGGGAAATCAAAAAGCTCTCCAACCAAATCCAGATTATCGCTGGCAACATCGCTACCGCCGACGCCGCTCAAGCCTTGATCGACGCCGGCGCCGACGCGGTTAAAGTCGGCATTGGTCCGGGCAGCATCTGCACCACCCGGATGGTCGCCGGCGTTGGCGTGCCCCAATTTACCGCGATCGTCGAATGCATGAAAGCCGCCAAGAAAGCAGGCGTGCCGTTAATTGCCGACGGCGGCATCAAGTTCTCGGGCGACGTGGCGAAGGCGATCGCCGCTGGAGCCAACGCCGTGATGATTGGCTCGCTGCTGGCAGGAACGGAAGAAGCGCCGGGCGAGGTATTCCTCTTCCAGGGCCGCTCCTACAAGTCTTACCGCGGCATGGGCTCACTGGGCGCAATGTCCCGAGGCTCTGCCGACCGCTACTTCCAGGAAGAGGTTTCCGACAACCAGAAATTCGTCCCGGAAGGTGTCGAAGGCCGGGTTCCTTACAAGGGGCCTACGGGTGCGGTGATTCATCAATTGGTCGGCGGCCTCAAGTCTTCCATGGGCTATACCGGCAGCGCGACGATTGAAGACATGCGCACCAAATGCAAATTCTGCCGCATTACCAACGCGGGCTTGCGCGAAAGCCATGTGCATGACGTTACGATAACCAAAGAAGCGCCAAACTACCGTGGCGGTTCATAACCGCCCAAACACATCCTTGGGTATGCGGGAACGCGCATTCGACTGATCTATCCGGATACGCGATTTGCAAAACTAAATATCGCGCGCTAATTCCTATCTCGGGTGGGGAGGTTTGGATGGAGGCCATAAAAACCATATGACGCCTAGCGCTCGTATTCAGACGTCGATCGACTTGGTGCGCCAAGCCGACGAGTCTTCGATGCCGTTCGATTTTATCGTTAACGGTTTTTTCCGTGGCAAGCGCTACGTGGGCTCCAAGGACCGCCGCTTCATTTCCGAGCGGGTTTTTGGAATTCAACGCCGTAAATCACGGCTGGACTGGTGGATCGACCGGACCATCGCTCAAGATCTCTCTGGGGAAAAAAGGGCCCGGGCCCGGCTGATTGCCGATTTGGTTTTGCTCGACAACGAAACCAGAGACGGCATCGTCGGCCTATTTAACGGCACCCGCCATTGCCCGGCGGAACTGGACGAAAACGAACTCCGCCTTGCCAGCACATTGCAAGGCTATGCGCTTGATCACCCCGATATGCAGCAATGGACCGGTCTGGAATATCCGGAGTGGCTTCACGACTCTTTTTATGAGATTTGGGGCGACGACTTGAACCGCCAGATGAATGCCCTAAACGATAGCGCATCGCTTGATCTGCGGGTCAACAGCCTCAAGTCCACCCGTTTAAGCGTACTGAAAGCCCTTCAGAGCGAAGGTATCGAAGCCGAACAAACGGCCCTGTCGCCCTATGGTCTCAGGGTTCACCGAAGACTGCGTTTGGGAGGCATGTCCCCGTACAAGGACGGACATATCGAGGTCCAGGACGAAGGCTCTCAGGTCGTCTCGCTTCTATCGGACGTCAAACCCGGCATGACCGTCATCGATTATTGCGCGGGCGGCGGCGGCAAAACCCTGGCCATCGGCGCCGAGATGAAAAACAAAGGCATGCTTTACGCCTGCGATATCTCGTCGAAAAGACTTGGCCGGTTGGACAGCCGGATAAAACGGGCCGGATTGAAGGGCGTAAACGTCGTCGATCTGTCGAGCCACGAATCGAACACCCGTCTCCCTAAGCAGGTTGACCGTATTTTGCTAGACGTTCCCTGTTCCGGGACCGGGACTTGGCGCCGCAACCCCGACGCCAAATGGCGGCTAAACAGCGACATGCTGACCCGCCACACCGAACGTCAAGCCCACCTTCTCGATCAGGCCGCTCCCATGGTCAAACCGGGCGGCCGGATGATCTACATTACCTGTTCGGTTTTGCCGCAGGAAAACGAACGCCAAATCGAGGGATTTCTCTCGCGGAGCCGGGACTACGCCGTCCGGCCCATCGCCGGAATTTGGAACGATCTGATCGATGCGCCCTGCCCGACCAACGAGAATTTTTTGCGCCTGACCCCTGCGGACCACAAAACCGACGGGTTCTTTTGCGCCGTTCTTGAACGAACCGCCTAAATACCCCATATGCTCCCTTGATTTCGCGGCCCTCAGCAGGCACCATGCGCGAAATTCGTTCCAAGGGGTGCCCGGCCATATCCGGGCTGAGATTTGGCGAGCGCCAAGAACCCTTAGAACCTGATCCGGGTGATACCGGCGGAGGGATCGGAACCAGCCTCATAGGGTTTTCCGCTCCTCTTCGAATTCAAACGCCCAGCGAGGACGCATTGCGATGACCACCAAGACCACCACCGACGTTAAAGCCCTTACCGTTACGACCGGTCCGATTGCCGGATCGCGTAAAATTTATGTTGCGAGCGAACGGTTCCCCGAGGTCAAAGTGCCCCTGCGCGAAATCGCTCTAAACCCGTCGGCCGAGGAACCGCCCGTCGTGGTCTACGACTGTTCGGGTCCCTACACCGACGAAACGGCGGATATCGACATCGTCAAAGGCATAGAGCCGCTCCGCAAAGACTGGATCGTTGGACGCGATGACGTCGAACCCTACGACGGCCGCTCAATGAAGCCGGAAGACAACGGCCGCAAGGAACTGGGCGAGGAAGCCGTCGCCTCGTTTGCCAAAGCGAACCTGCAGACCCTTCGCGCCAAAAAAGGCATGGCGGTCAGCCAACTGGCATACGCCAAACGGGGCATCGTAACCCCAGAAATGGAATTCGTCGCCATCCGCGAAAACGAAGGCCGCAAGGCGGCGCTCGATAAAGCCCGCGACGGCGAAGACTTCGGCGCCAATATTCCCGACTTCGTCACCGGTGAGTTCGTCCGCGACGAAATCGCCCGAGGCCGCGCCGTGCTGCCCGCCAACATCAACCACCCGGAATGCGAACCGATGATCATCGGCCGCAATTTCCTCACCAAGATCAACGCCAATATCGGCAACTCGGCCATCTGTTCGTCGGTCGCCGAAGAAGTCGAGAAGATGGTCTGGGCGACCCGCTGGGGCGCCGATACGGTGATGGATTTGTCCACCGGCAAGGACATCCATAACATCCGCGAATGGATCATCCGCAACGCGCCCGTTCCCATCGGCACCGTGCCGATCTACCAAGCGCTTGAAAAGGTCAACGGCATCGCCGAGGACCTGACCTGGGAAATGTTCCGCGACACCCTGATCGAACAGGCCGAACAAGGGGTCGATTACTGGACCATCCACGCGGGCCTGTTGCTTTCCCATATTCCGTTGACCGCCAAACGGGTCACCGGCATCGTGTCGCGGGGCGGGTCGATCATGGCCAAATGGTGCTTGGCCCACCATGAAGAGAGCTTCCTCTACACTCACTTTAAAGACATCTGCGAAATCGCCCAGGCCTACGATGTCGGCCTGTCCCTCGGCGACGGCCTGCGCCCCGGCTCCATCGCCGACGCCAACGATGACGCTCAGTTTGCCGAATTGCGGGTTTTGGGCGAGTTGCAGAAAATCTGCTTCGAATACGACGTCCAGTGTTTCATCGAAGGCCCCGGTCACGTGCCGATGCACAAGATCAAGGAAAATATGGAGCTACAGCTCGAGGTCTGCGGCGAAGCGCCGTTCTATACCTTGGGTCCGCTGGTCACCGATATCGCCCCCGGCTACGACCACATCACCAGCGCGATCGGTGCGGCAATGATCGGCTGGTACGGCACCGCCATGCTGTGTTACGTGACGCCGAAGGAGCATCTGGGCCTGCCCAACCGGGACGACGTTAAGGAAGGGGTGGTCACCTACAAACTGGCCGCCCATGCCGCCGACCTCGCCAAAGGCCACCCCGGCGCGCAGCTCCGCGACGACGCCATGAGCCGGGCCCGCTTCTCGTTCAGATGGGAAGACCAATTCCACATTGGGCTGGACCCGGACAAGGCGCTCGCCTTCCACGACGAAACCCTGCCAGCCGAAGGGGCCAAGCTGGCCCACTTCTGCTCCATGTGCGGCCCCAAGTTCTGCTCGATGAAAATCAGCCAGGAAGTCCGCGATTTCGCCGAGCAGAAAGAAGCGCAAAAGCAGGGCATGGACGAAATGAGCGAAAAGTTCAAAGAGTCCGGTTCGGAGATCTACCAGGACAGGGGAAAAACCGAGGCAGCTGAGTGAACAGCAAGCCGCCCCCACCCGACGACGTCGCGGGACTGATCCTCGCGGCGGGGTCGGGGGAGCGACTGGGCGGCAGATACAAAGCCCTCCTTACCCACAAAGGCGAAACCCTGCTTGAACGGGTTAAACGCTTGGCGGAACCTTTTTGCTCGCAAATCATAACGGGTTTGCCAAAAGAACTTCTTGCCAACCATGACGGCATAGAAGGAGGGGCAACGCGGATAGAAACCGTCAGGCGGCTATTGGCGGAAACGGAACGGCCCTATGTCCTGATCCTCGAAGCGGCCCGGCCGTTCGCCACGGCGGAACAATGCTCAGCCGTGTTGGCCGAGGCGGCGGTTTCAGGCGCCGCGCTCTTCGCGCACCAAACACCTGTCCGTGACAGCCTTGCCATCGCCAGGGACGGCGCCCTTGAGACACTCCTACCCCGTGAGAGGATTGTACAGCTTCAGACGCCCAGGGCCTGCAGGACGGACTGGCTGAAGGATGCCTTGAAATACGGTGAGGCAACGCACGAATTGATCCTGCTTCAAAAGGCAGGATATCGTACGACGTTGCTGCCGGGCTCTACGGACAATATCAAAATTACCTATCCGGAAGATCTTGCGCTTCTCGAATCCTAAAGCTCACCCTTGTCTATAGTTTCTAGGCATAAGACCTTTTCGGCAATTCTTTCCCCGGCCCGGCCATCCGTGAGGTCATCAAACAATTCTTTGCGGTATTTGGCCCTCTTTTCCTCATGCCCGTCCGTGCCGGTTAGAGCTCTTTTTACCGCCTTATGCAATTCCCGAACGCCCGCCACCTCGGCCCCCATATCGCGCCAAATCCATTCAAGCCCATCCGCCCGATAGGCTTTGTCGTCCTTATGGTTGGGATTGGTGATCTGAATGATCGGGCGATCAAGCGCCAAATACATTAAAGCGGCGCTCGACGCATCGGTGATCAATAGATCGGCTGCCGCAAGATAGGGTGACAGGTCGGCTCCAGGCGCTTCCGAATTAAAAAACACACCTGTCTCTTCGGTCATTTCTTGCAACCGTAAAATCCACGCGGGAAGTTGCTCAAAAACATTTGGATGAGGCTTAACAAGCAAATTCACTTCGTCTTTCACGGCTCCTAGAAGCTGTTGTTTCAAAGACGTGCCACGCATAACAAGCGGTAGAGAGGACAAGCCGGGGTTGAAGGTCGGGGCATAAAGAACGGTTTTCTTCTTTTTATCGAGTTCGAAGGAAAGTGATGGCGTTTCCTTGCGAAACAGGAGGTCCATCTGCGCATACCCGGTGATCCAGACCTGTTCGGGCTTCATCGTCCCTGCAGATAGTAAGCGCTCACGGCTCATTTCACCGGGCATGCAAGCATAGTCGCAAAGGGTGGAGAAATGAACGGCACCATGCTTCTCCGCCAAACCATGGCGCACATGAACGAATACAGTTCGATCCAGAACTTTCCGGAAACCTCCTGTCGGCGCTTCGCAAACCACCGCCACATGAGGCGCAAAGTTGGCAACCTCCGTCTGGTCGGCACTAAACAAAAGATCGGCCTGGTTACCGGCCATTCCTTTAAGAGCTTCAAACACCGGCTTGAGCACCCAGTAGCCGAAGGGTTTGCGAAAATACAGGGCAATTCGCTTTTCCGCTCCCCGCTTTTCGGTCTCAAGGTCATCGCAAAAGGCCAGGAACCGCCCCTCGTAGGAACCTGCCGACCGAAGATCGCCAATGGCCTCAAGCGCCGCTTCCTTATTGCCCCGCCTCTTTTCACAAAGAGCCCGGTGATAGCGAAATCCGGGACCGGCGCATCCAGCGCTCTCAGCATCAGCACAGGCTTGTAAACAGCTGGCAATCCGGCGGCTCCGCCATAACGCATTTGCCAGGGAAAGTCGGTAGCGTTCTCTATTGGGGTCGGCCTCAACGGCTCTCTCGAAAAACAGGATTGCCCCGGCAGGATGCCCACGTTCCACATACAATTTCCCAAGCGATGCCCAGGCTTGATGATCATCGGAATTTTCCGCCAAAATTTTCCGATAGAGATTGCTCGCTCCTGCATAATTTCTTTGGCGCTCCAACTCCTGCGCCCGCCTGAATTTATTTCCTATACTGTCCATGACCTCAGCAATAATAGTCCTTTGTTTTTTGACTTCCGCGCCGACTTCAAAAAGTCGCGGGAATGGGCGTATTTCATGGTCCCTATTACTTGCCAAGCCTCCAAGCAATGGGGACTAGAGGATTGCATTTATTGATTGTTCCGATCTACTATACTTTTTAGGACGCAAGAATCGATATAGTTCAACTATAAATCAAAATACGGATAGGCCGTCCATCAATCAGGGGCTGAGGGCATGAAAATTTCGACCAAATTACCGGTGACCATTGTCGGTTTCGCCGTGTTGACGGCGCTAATCGTCGGCGTCATGGCGTTCATAAATTCTGAAGAAGCCATAGAACAAGAAGCTTTCGCCAAACTTGAAGCAGTTCAGGAATCACGCATTCATGAGTTGAATGGACTTCTAGACTACATTGCCGCAGATATCATGGTGGTCGCCGAAAACCATATGGCCATCGAAGCGCTAGAAGAAATTGAAGTCGCCTGGGCGGAAATCAAAGACAACGGCGGCACCCCCGATGAGGTCCTGCAAAAAGAGTATATCGCCGATAACCCCAATCCGGCTGGCGAAAAGCATAAGCTCGACAAAGGAGCGTCCGACCTTACCTACAACAACGTCCACGCTAAATATCATAATTGGTTCCGCGAATTGATGAACTCACGCGGCTACTACGACGTCTTTTTGGTCGATCATGCGGGGAACGTGGTCTACAGCGTCTATAAAGAAGCCGATTTCGCCACCAACCTGAAAGACGGGAAGTGGAAAAATACCGACCTGGCCAAAGCCTGGCGGATGGTTCACGACAACTTCAAACGCGACTACGTCGCCTTTACCGATTTCGCCCCTTACGCACCGAGCAATGGCGCACCGGCCAGTTTCATGGCCTCTCCGATCTTTGACCTTAAAGGTGAAGAACACGGCACGCTGATCTATCAAATGCCGGTCGAAAAAATCAACAACGTCATGCAAAATCCGGCCGGCATGGGTCGAACAGGCCAATCCTACATAGTCGGCCAAGACATGCTGATGCGGAGCGAATCCCGTTTTCATAAGAAGGGCGACCTCTCTTCCATTCTCAACGTGAAAGCCGGAACTGCACAGGTTTCAAAAGCCTTGAGCGGTGAAGACGGCGTAATGGTCGGCCACAACGCCAAAGGGCAGGAAGTGCTTTCTGCCTATGGACCGTTAGAATTTCTCGGTGTCACCTGGGCGATTATTGCTGAAATTTCGATGGAAGAAGTCGATCAACCGGTGACCGCCATGCGCAACCATCTGATCATCGCCATCGCCATTATCGGCGTTGTCATAGCAATCGCCGGGACCCTGTTTGCCCGGACTCTCACGACGCCCATTTCGGGAATGGTTGCTTCCATGGGCAGCTTGGCCGAAGGAAATCTCCAAGCCGAGATACCGGCCCGCGACCGCGCCGACGAAATCGGTGAAATGTCGAAAGCCGTTCAGGTCTTTAAGGACAGCGCCATCCGCACCAAAAAGCTGGAAGAAGAAGCGGAAGAGCAGAAAAAGCGGGCGGAAGAAGAAAAACGGGCAATGATGCACAAAATGGCCGACGACTTTGAAGACAGCGTCGGCGGCGTCGTTCAAACGGTTTCATCCGCCGCGACCCAAATGAACTCAACGGCTCAAAGCATGGCCTCTATCGCCGAAGAGACCAGCGCCCAAGCAACCACCGTGGCGGCGGCGTCGGAACAGGCGACCGCCAACGTTCAAACCGTGGCGGCGGCGGCCGAAGAGCTCTCTAACTCCATTTCCGAAATCAGCCGTCAGGTTGCCGAATCGTCAACGGTTGCCAAAGACGCCGTCGACCGGGCAACCCGAAGCCACGACATGATTCAGGGGTTGGTTCAAGCCTCGCAACAAATCGGCGAGGTGATCCAGTTAATCAACGATATCGCCGATCAAACCAACCTGCTGGCCTTGAACGCAACCATCGAAGCGGCCCGGGCCGGCGACGCGGGCAAGGGATTCGCCGTTGTTGCATCGGAAGTGAAAAGCCTGGCCAACCAAACCGCCAAAGCGACCGAACAAATCAGCCAGCAAATCAACGCCGTCCAAGGCTCAACCGAAGAATCGGCGACCACCATCGAACAGGTCGTCGAGGTCATCGGCAAAATGGACGAAATCGCTTCGGCCATCGCGGCTGCCGTTGAAGAGCAAGGCGCGGCGACCCAGGAAATCGCCCGCAACGTGGAGCAGGCAGCCATCGGCACCCAGGACGTTTCGTCCAACATCCAAGGCGTGACCCAGGCCGCAGGCGAAGCGGGCGCCGCCTCATCGCAGGTTTTGGAAACCTCGAAAGAACTGTCAAAGAACGCCACCAACTTGAAAGTGGAAATGGACAAGTTCCTCGATCAGATTCGAAGCGCTTAGCGCCATTCCTCTTTCTTACCGGAAGCGCTCCAGCGAATCATCCTGGAGCGCTTTTTCCATGCGGCGCCGAGATGAAAAGAGATAGTATCGCGCCATGGAAACCCTGCCGGTCGATCTTCTCGCCATCCTTTTTGCCGTCGGCCTCGCCGGAGGTTTTGTCGACTCCATCGCCGGTGGCGGCGGTTTGCTTTCGGTCCCGGCCCTCATGGCGACCGGATTGGGACCCGTTCAGGTTCTGGCGACCAATAAGGCCCAGGCGGTATTCGGCTCGTTCACCGCAACCGTCAACTACGCGCGCAAAGGCCATGTCCATCTAAGCGACATGAAACTGGCGATCGCGTTTACTTTTGCCGGTTCGGCAGCAGGAACGTTTTTGGTTCAGGTCTTGGATACGGACCTGATGACTCAGGTCATTCCTTTTCTCCTTATTGCCACGGCAGGATATTTTCTTTTCGGTCCCCGGGTTGGTGATGTGGATCGCCACCATTATCTGGAACAGCCCCCATTTTATCTGATTTTCGGCCTCGGACTTGGGTTCTATGACGGTTTCTTCGGGCCGGGTACGGGATCTTTTTGGGCTTTGGCCTTCATCGCGGTTCTTGGGTTCAACATGCTGAAAGCAACGGCCCATACCAAAGTCGTCAACTTCACCAGCAATTTCGCCTCCCTATTGTTCTTTGCTTTTGCCGGGCATGTGGTTTGGAGCTACGCCCTCGTTATGGCGGCAGGGCAATTGATCGGCGCCCGTCTCGGCTCCAGCCTCGCCATGACCCACGGCACCAAACTGATCCGCCCCTTGCTGGTCGTGGTTTCCCTTGCCATGACAACCAAAGTCATGTGGGACGACCCGAACAACGTGATACACAGGCTGATTGTTGACCTTTTTTCTTAGAGTTCTGATCAGGAGGCCGTGGCGGGCACCCATGAAGACCGCAGCGCATTTACTCACCCTTGGCATTGCTCTGGCGCCTCTGAGCGCCAATGCGGCTGACTGCGCTTTTGATTTGTCGAAGCTTGAGAGAAAGATCGAAAAAAATATTGCCATCCTCTGCCACGACTACAAACCGCTCGTCATTCCCGACTGTGCCAAAACACAGATCGACAGTCTGGAACGCGGCAAAACCCGAATGATCTATTACGATGTGAAAGGCTTGAAAACCTACATCGAAGGATATGGCCCCGAAGGCCTGCAAACCATCAACATGCGACGGGGCGACGACTTCTGGGCGATTTTCAGCATCGACGGCGAACTCGGCAAGGTCAACAAGGTCCGGGTCCGCGGAACCAAGGAGTTCGATCTGAGAAGCTCCTGCGGAAAGAAGAAAAAGTCTTAGCGGACAACGCGATTCAATACTAGCGCCTCTACCGCCAATAGGCTAAGAGTCCAACCCATCTTTCCGGCTCATATTTCCAGCGGTTCTAGCGCCATGTCCGACAATATCCTCATCATCGATTTCGGCTCTCAGGTTACCCAATTGATCGCCCGCCGGGTACGCGAAAGCGGGGTCTATTCCGAAATTCACCCGTTTAACGCCGTCGACGACGCCTTGTTGGAACGCTATCAACCGAACGGCATCATCCTTTCCGGTGGACCGGCATCGGTCACTTGGGAAGAAAGCCCGCGCGCACCGGCAAAAGTCTTTGAAATGGGTGTGCCGGTTTTGGGTATCTGTTACGGCCAACAGACCATGATGCAGCAGTTGGGCGGACGAGTGGATACATCGGATCATCAGGAGTTCGGCCGGGCCTTCGTCGAGGTCAAAGAGGACTGCGAGCTGTTCCACGGCGTCTGGAACGTCGGGGCAAAAGAACAGGTCTGGATGAGCCATGGCGACCGGGTCGGTCAATTGGCCCCCGGGTTCCGCGTCGTGGCGACCAGCGAAGGCGCGCCCTATGCCGCCGTCGCCAACGACGAAAAACGCTTCTACGCCGTCCAGTTCCACCCGGAAGTCGTCCACACGCCTCACGGCGCACGACTGCTGGAGAACTTCACCCACCGGGTCTGCGGCTGCGGTGGCGATTGGACCATGGCAGCCTTCAAGGAAACCGAGATCGCCAAAATCCGCAAGCAGGTCGGCAAAGGCCGGGTGATTTGCGGCCTTTCCGGCGGCGTCGACAGCTCCGTTGTCGCAGTTTTACTGCACGAAGCCATCGGCGACCAACTGACCTGCGTTTATGTCGACACCGGTTTCATGCGCATGGGCGAGTCCGAACAGGTGGTCGGATTGTTTAAGGACCACTACAATATACCGCTCATTCATTGCGACGCCTCCGACCGCTTCTTCGAGGCGCTGGGCGACGAAACCGACCCCGAGAAGAAACGCAAAACCATCGGCAAGCTGTTCATCGACGTGTTCGAGGAAGAGGCCAACAAGATCACCGACGCCAAGTTCCTCGCCCAAGGGACGCTTTATCCCGACGTGATCGAGAGCGTTTCCTTTACCGGCGGCCCCAGCGTCACCATCAAAAGCCACCACAACGTCGGCGGCCTGCCCGAGCGGATGAACCTGCAACTGGTCGAGCCCCTGCGCGAGCTGTTCAAAGACGAAGTACGGGCCTTGGGCCGCGAGTTGGGTCTGCCGGAAACGTTTGTCGGACGCCACCCCTTCCCGGGGCCAGGCTTGGCGATCCGCATTCCCGGTCAGCCACTGACCCGCGAGAAGGCCGATATCCTGCGTAAAGCCGATGCGATCTATCTGGAAGAAATTCGCAACGCCGGGCTTTACGACGCCATTTGGCAGGCCTTCGCCGTTCTGCTGCCCGTGCAAACGGTCGGCGTCATGGGCGACGCACGCACCTACGATTTCGTCTGCGCCCTGCGCGCCGTCACCTCGACCGACGGCATGACCGCCGACTACTACCACTTCGACCACGAATTCCTCGGCCGCGTCGCCAACCGCATCATCAACGAAGTACGCGGGATCAACCGGGTCGTCTACGATTGCACCTCGAAACCGCCGGGGACGATTGAATGGGAGTGATCCCGATAAGCCTTTAAGGCTCACTTAAGGTTGGGAAGCCACCTTCTTGCCGAAACACGCAACTCGCGTCCAATTGGTAATGTAAGGAAAACACCCAATGCTTATGAGAAATCTTATCCTCCCAGGTATTCTCGCAACGTCACTGTTAGGCGCAACGCTACCAGCCCTTGCCGGAAACAGCCACTCTCACGACGGTCACGGCACGGCCTCCGTTTCCCTCAAATTAAATAACGGGGAAAAATGGCAAGGCGATGCTTCCATGCTGAAAGGAATGAATGGCATCCGCACCGCCATGGCCGCTCAGCTGAAACAAATTCACGAAAACAAACTCCCTACCACCGGATACAATACTTTGGCCGGTTCCCTACAAAAAGAAATCGACTATATGGTTGAGAACTGCAAGCTTTCACCGGAAGTCGATGAACAGCTCCATGTAGTTCTTGAGCAGGTTATTGAAGGCATTGACGGCATGCAGGCCGGAGATGATCCCCGTAGCGGTGCGGTCAAGATTGTCCAGGCACTGAATGCTTATGGAAAGCATTTCAACCATCCGGGATGGGCACCTCTCGGAAAATAGAGTCTGATATTCTCTCGGGGGCTCTGGTTTTTAAAACTCCCCCCCGAGAAGAACTTTTAGGAGTTACAAAGCGGCATGCGCATCTTGCTTGCTGAAGACGATATTCTTCTCGGAAAAGGCATAGAGGCCGGTCTCGCACAAGCTGGCTTCACCATCGACTGGGTGCTCAATGGAGATGATGTCCATCATGCCGCTTCTTCTGTCCCTTATGATGCCATCATCCTTGATCTTGGCCTGCCGAAAATGGATGGCATGACGGCCTTACGACAATTGCGAGCTGGAGGAAACCGAATCCCAGTTCTCATTTTGACCGCTCGCGATTCCCTAAACGACAGAGTCGATGGCCTTGATGCGGGCAGCGACGATTACATGATAAAACCATTTGAACTCGCTGAATTACAGGCGAGGCTCCGCGCCCTGGTCCGCCGTTCAAAAGGAATTACTGAGGCCGTTCTTCGACATGGAGCAGTGACCCTCTCCCCATCAACCCGCATCGTCTATAACGGCGACACCGAGGTCGATCTCTCGGAGCGCGAATTTACCACCTTGCAGGAGTTGATGCTGAACGCAGGCAGGGTCCTCTCCAAGGCTCAACTTGAGGACAAAATTTACGGCTGGGGCGAGGAAATCGAGAGCAATACCATCGAGGTCTATATCCATTATCTACGCAAGAAACTGTATCCGGAACTAATTCGGACCGTGCGTGGCGTCGGCTACGTTCTTCCCAAGGAGGTGCAGTGAAACATTCCCTCCACCGACGTCTACTCATCATCCTGTCGGTCAGCGTTGTGGCAGCATGGTTGGCGACCGCCTTCTTCACCTATTGGGATACCAAGCGTCAGATCAATACCATGCTTGACGAAGGGATGGTTCAATCGGCCAATCTGATTCTTAGTTTGCTGGATCATCTGCCTCCCGAAGACTGGAAAAACATCATCCTGAAAAGACGGCCAGATCAAATGGTGGCCTACCGCTTTGGCGGGTCGGAGACACAGGAAGGCGCGGCCTCGCCGGATATGCCGGATCATCTTGAACGCCGGAGAAACGACGGTTTCTCCAGCTTCACCAATCGTGCCGAAAAATGGCGGCTCTACAAGGCCGTTAATGATCGCGGGGGCTGGGTCGAGATCGCCCAGCGTCAAAAGGTACGCGACCAAATGGCCGAGAACGTTGCCACTCATATTATCCATCCGGTTTGGCTGGCTGTTCCCCTGCTCGCCGCCATGATTTGGCTCTCCATCCATTGGGGCCTCACCCCTTTACAAACGGTGGCACGTTATGTCGGAAGTCGAGAAGCATCAAACTTACAGCCCATCAAGAGTGACGACACCCCCTCGGAAATAAGGCCCCTGATCACGGCCTTAAACCAGTTGTTTCAACGAATCGACCGATCCATGGAAAAAGAGCGTCAGTTTACCGACGATGCCGCCCATGAATTGCGCACTCCCCTTGCCGCGATCAAGACACATGCCGACGTCGCTCTTCAAGCCAGCAGCAAAGAAGAACGGATACGGGCGGTTCAAAGTCTTGTGGAAGGAGCGGACAGAGCTATTCGTCTGGTACATCAATTACTTATTTTGGCCCGTCTTGATCACCAAACCACCATGGCAGATCAAACATCGGTCAACTTGAATGACTGTCTAATCGATTCCGTGATTGAGGAAATGCCCAATGCAACCACCAAAAACATCGATTTGGGCATTTCCGGCAAAACCGACGGCACCGCAACCGTTGAGGGGAATGGGGATCTTCTAAGGATTTTGATTGGCAATATCGTCTCCAATGCCATCCGCTACACCGCTCCCGAAGGAACGGTTACCGTTGCTGTCCACCTGGAAGCAACCGCCACTGTTTTGGAGGTAAATGACTCGGGACCAGGTATCCCCGAGGAGAGTTTCAGCCGTGTCTTCGACCGTTTCTATAGAGTTGAAGGTTCATCGGAGCAAGGTTGCGGGCTCGGCCTTTCCATCGCATCGCGGGTTGCCGAAATACACGGGGCGCATATCCAGTTGGAAAACGCATCTCCAACCGGCGGACTACAAGCGCGCGTCATCTTTCCGATGCCGGATGCGCTTCCATCTCAGCCTTTAAAAAACGGCCAAACCACTCCACACCCATAAGTTCCTCAAAATCGAGCTGACCAGTTCATTGTGGCTCCACGCGAAAAACACCCCATCAAAAAATCCGTGCGGTTTCAACGCTCGAGTACTATCTGTCTGACTGACCTTACAAAATCAGGGAGGAGGACCGAATGAAGTTCGAAGGCGGTTGTTACTGCGGCGAGTTGCGCTATGTGGCGGAGGGCGAACCTCTGGCCAAGGCACAGTGTCATTGTCGGCAATGCCAGTACTTTTCCGGCGGCCATCCCAACGTCATCATCGGCATGCCGACCGACGGCTTTAAATACACAAAGGGAACGCCGAAGCAATACACCCGTAGCGATTTGGAAACCCCGCGCACCCGTGACTTCTGCCCGACCTGCGGTACACATATCCTGACCCGCTCGCCCAACCTGCCCACCGGGCTCTTCGTCAAGGTCGGCACCATGGACGATCCCGGCCTCTACGGCAAACCGGCCGTCGCCATTCAGACCGCCGACGCGCAGGAGTTCCATCACATACCGGAAGACGCTAAGGCCTTCGAACGGTTTGCCAAATAGAACCGCTCGAACCACCATAACGGGATTACTTCTTGAAATTACGTCAAGGGGGGTTCACCCTTTTTCTTAACTCGATCACATTCAGAGCGCGGTCGACTTCATCCGAATCGCTTTGCGATCCTGATGAAGTCGTGAATCGCCCTCTACACATGAGAACGAGCAGATTCACGTGTACATGTTTCACCACAGAGTGGTTCAATATGAACACGATCTGCTCTAGAAAAAACAACAACCCGAAGGGCGTAGGCATATGAAAAAAGGACTCATGATCGGCATCGGCGGCATTGCGGTAATTATCGTTGTGGTTGTCGTTTTCTTCATTTCATCAATCGATTCAATAATTAAACAGGTTGTCGAGGACGTTGGATCAAAGACCACCAAAACCGAAGTCACGCTCAATGAAGCATCGGTTTCCCTCTCCGACGGACGCGCCGCACTGCGCGGTCTGATGGTCGGCAACCCTTCCGGTTTCAAGACGGACAGCGCCTTCCTGCTCGGTGAAATCAGCGTCACCATCGACGCAGCCAACTCCAACGACAAGCAGGTGGTCATCAAGGAAGTGGCGATCAATGCGCCGCAGGTCACCTATGAGTTAGGGTCCAACGGCAGCAACATCGATGCCATCCAGAAAAACGTTGAAAGCGCTGCCGGCGGCAGCGGCGGGTCGTCGTCTTCATCCAGCTCGGAGGGCCCCAAGCTGATCATCGACAACCTTTACGTCCGCGATGGGAAAATCCGTGTCAGCGCACCGATGATGGGCGGCAAGACCATGGATGCGTCCCTGCCGATGATTCATTTGAAAGACATCGGGCGCGACAGTGGCGGCGCTTCGCCCGCCGAAGTCGCCGAACAGGTCATCGCCAAGTTGACCGGCAGCGTCGGCAATGTGGTCAGCGGCCTCGACCTTTCGGCTATTACCGGCATGGCGGATAAAGCCGCCGAAGCGGCCAAAGGGGCCATGGAAGGCGCAGCCGGGGAAGCCGGCAAGGCGATGGAAGGCACCGGCGACGCCGTGAAAGGGGCGACGGATGCCGCTGGCGGCGCGATGAAGAAGCTTTTCGGCAATTAACCGAGATTACCATAGAGAAAACGGCTCCTTCGGGAGCCGTTTTTCCTCAGTCATTCGAGAAACACCGGCCAGCCCCAACAGTTCGTTCACCATGACAACCAACGCCCTGGAAGCCGCCATCCCCAAGCTCTCCATCCTTGCGGCATTTTACGATGAATTGCACAAAAAAAACGGCGCGACACCGGCCGGGGTTGCTTGGCGCGACGAAGACAGTCAGCTCTTACGTTTTGAAATCTTGTTGCAGATCGTCGGCAGCGAAGACCTGCACAGAGGCCATACGAGCATTAACGATCTAGGCTGCGGATACGGTGCGTTATTCGGCTACCTCAAGGACGACCGGCTAATGGTCGGGAGCCGTTACCAAGGATACGATATTTGCGAATCCCTTCTGGCAACCGCAAAACGGCAATACAATGACAAAAGGGCGGTTTTCAGCCAAAGCATGGTGGCAACCGATGCCGCCGATTACTCCTTCGTCTCAGGCACCTTCAACATGGTCGCCGACCGCGACGATGAAAGCTGGCGGGAATACATATGCGATTCTTTGGCCCATTTGTGGCGGCAAACGAAAAAAGGGCTCGCTTTCAATCTTCTTGATGCGGAACAAACGCCTTCCGAACGCCGTTCTGAAGGGCTGTTTTACGATGGCGCAGACCTCTACATCGACTATTGCCGGACAAAGTTGGGAGCGAAGGTCTCTCTCGTGAATGACTATCCACTCAAGGAATGGACGCTTCTGGTGCGCAAATAGATGTCACGCAACTGGCAACGGCAGGCAAACCCTTGCTAAAGATGGCCTTGAGGGCAGCACCGAAAAAATGAAAGGATACCGTTTCATGGCACAAAGGAATCGCTTGGCAATCGTGGCGTTGTCGCTCCTACTGCCCTTCCCGGCAGCGGCAGAACAAACCCCTGAATGCGACACCCCCTATCAGATTGTCAAAGCGTCCGCCGACACCGTTTGGCGGCTCAACCGGCAAACCGGAGCCATCGCAGCCTGCCGGTTTGTCAACGGGGTCATGGAATGCGCCAATGAACAAACCGCGGTGGTGCGCGATAAAACCGACTATCAGACCTACCGCGACGAACAACGGCAACTTGAGAAACAGAATAGAGAGGAAGAGTTGGCCTTCATCGAACGAGTCTTCGAAATGGCGATGAAGTTTTTCCGCTCCTTCATTGAGCTTGAAAAAGAAAGCGCACAATAAACAATAAAGAGCGTCATCGAACTACTTGAAATTTTAAAACCCACCCTCATTTCAATAGGAATATGCAAAAAAGGCATTGAGGGTGCCATGACCAAAAAGGAACAGGGCAACGAATACGCCTTGATCGATAACGATCATGAGGAATTGCACGAGGTCCTAACCGAGGTCTCGCAAACCATTTATACCGTTTCAAACCCCACCTCACATTTGGTCGACTCTCTGGAACAACTGATTGAAAGCCTCTCCGCCCACTTCAGGCGCGAAGAGGCACTCATGAAGAAGGTCAACTACACAGCGTTAACCCAGCATCAACGGCAACACGAAACCCTGGAACGGGGCTTTCGGGAAATCTTGCGGGAAATCAAAGCCGGCGACTGCATCGACAGCACCAAAGCGCTCTATAAGATTTTTGAGGACCGCTTGGGAAAACACACCACCCATTCGGATACGCACTTCATCCACAAGCCTTGACGCCCGTTTCCCATCGAAATTTTAAATGACATGGCGTAAAGGCGGTCGACCTGCCATTCTGTTTGACACCAAACTAAACGACAGAAAGTGGAAGTGCCGCCATGACCGATGAAGACCTTGCCCAGTACCTGAAACCCGGTGAATTCGTCAACAGCGACGATCCGGACATCATCGCCTTCGCCAAGGACGCCGCAGGTGAATCGGGAAGCGAGATGGAGCGGGTCTTACGGTTGTTTCATGTCATCCGCGATGACATCCTCTACGATCCCTACATGCCGATGGGGCTGAAAAGCAGCTACACCGCCAAGGATTGCCTAGCCCAACGCCGGGGCTGGTGCGTCCCCAAAGCCGCCCTGCTCGCGGCTTGCGCCCGGGCCATCGGGGTTCCGGCGCGGCCCGGCTACGCCGACGTCATCAACCACATGGCAACGGAAAAACTCCTCGAGTCCATGGGCGGTTGCGAAATCTTCTACTGGCATTCCTATTGCGATCTCTACCTGGAGGGTAAATGGGTCAAGGCGACCCCCGCTTTCAACAAGTCCATGTGCGACAAGTTCGGCCTGTTGCCCCTGGAATTCGACGGCAAAAACGACTCTCTTTTTCATGAGTTCGACCGGGCGGGAAATAAGCACATGGAATACGTCCGCGACCGCGGCCCCTACTTCGATGTGCCTTTTGACGAAATCACCGCAACCTTCCGCCGGGAGTACAACGGTATGAGCGGCCAGATGGACGCAGGAATAGACGGAGATTTTCAAATCGAAGCCGGAAGCTGACACCGTCGGCTTTCAACCAATACAATTCGGCGGACCGAGGGTCCGCCGATAAGGTTTTTGTTCCAGCTTCTTTTTTGTTCGTTATTGCACCGCCCAAGGGAAGGTGCGTTTCTCGGTCGGCTCGGGGTTAATTGACGTAAAGGAGACGAAGGTGCTTTTCCTGAGCCAGGCTGGCGGCCGAAACGTACTCTTCGGCCAACCCAATTTCGGTGCCGTCGGATTCGCAGACAAGATAGCGTTCACCGTCTGACGCGGCTTCCCGCTTGACATAGGCGACTTCACCAAGACCCAACATCAGGAAGTCGTAGATGTTCATATCCTGACGGGCTTCAGCCCCGAAACTTTCTTCTTCATATGTCAGTTCGTCGCGCATAGGGCACCTTTATTTTCTTAAAAGAGCGATGGCTTGTGCTCTGTGATTATATTAGGGGAGCGCCTCACGCCTCTCAATCGACTGCGCGTATACCCTTACGGTCTTTGGTATAAGACACTGTATACGAAAGTACCCATTCGCCATTCCTCCTACTTAGACGGTTGATTCAGATCATTTTTTTCGCCCCCCTATTATCGGGGAGAAAACCACCTATATAAATCGAAGCATTTTCAATGATCGGATATCCATGCGACACGGTGCCTCACCGCCCACCCGGCAAAGCTCTCACGACGACCTGCGAACGATAAAGACCCTGCTGCCATATCTTTGGCCTGCCGGAGAATCCAACCTGCGTTTCCGGGTTGTTGTCGCCATCATCCTCTTGGTCGGCGCCAAAGCGGTCAACGTCACGGTTCCGCTGTTTTATAAGGAAGCCGTCGATCTATTGTCGGTCGACAAAGAAGCTTTGGTCGCCGTGCCCATCGCCTTGTTGATAGGATATGGGCTCGCCCGGGTTCTGGCGTTGGCTTTCGGCGAGTTGCGCGACGCCGTCTTCGCCAAGGTCGCTCAGCGCGCCATCCGCACGGTCGCCTTAAGAACCTTCCGGCACCTGCATCGCCTCTCCTTGCGCTTTCACCTCGACCGGCAAACCGGCGGCGTTTCGCGCGCCATCGAGCGGGGCACCAGCGGCATCGAGTTTTTACTCAACTTCATGCTGTTCAACGTTTTGCCGACATTGCTAGAAATCGTCCTCGTTTGCGGTATCCTCTGGAGCCTTTTTGGACCTTCCTACGCTGTCGTCACCTTTCTTACCATCGGCGGTTACGTCGCCTGGACGCTGATCGTCACGGAATGGCGATTGAAATACCGCCGGGCGATGAACGAAACCGACAGCAAGGCCAATACCAAAGCCATCGACTCGCTGCTCAACTACGAGACCGTCAAATACTTCGGAAACGAAGACCATGAAGCGAAGCGCTACGACAGCGCCTTGGTGCGCTACGAAGAAGCGGCGGTAAAAAGCAAAACCAGCCTGTCTTTGCTCAATATCGGACAGGCCGCCGTTATTTCCGTCGGTCTGGTGATCATCATGGCCATGGCGGGCTACGGCGTGGTGGGCGGCACCATGACCATCGGCGATTTCGTGCTGGTCAACAGCTACCTAATTCAGTTGTTCCTGCCGCTCAATTTCCTGGGTTTCGTCTACCGTGAGATCAAGCGCTCGCTGGCCGACATGGAATCCATGTTCGAGTTGATGGAGGAAAACGCCGAAGTCAAAGACGATCAAACCGCCCGCCCACTGGACGTCAGCGCAGGCGAGGTCGTTTTTGAGAACGTCGCCTTTGGCTACGACCCCCGGCGGCCGATCCTCAAAGATGTCAGCTTCACGGTCCCGGCAGGCAAGACCGTCGCCATCGTCGGCTCAACCGGCGCCGGTAAATCGACCGTCTCGCGACTGCTTTTCCGCTTCTACGACGTGGACGGCGGATCGGTTTCCATCGACGGACAGGATATCCGCTCGGTCACTCAAACATCGCTGCGCGCCGCCATCGGGATCGTCCCCCAGGATACGGTGCTGTTCAACGACACCATTTATTACAACATCGCCTACGGCAATCCATCGGCCAGCCCTACCGAAATCGAAGAGGCGGCCAAGCTTGCCCGTATCCACGACTTCGTCATGGGTCTCCCCGACGGCTACCAGACCACGGTGGGCGAACGTGGCCTCAAGCTCTCAGGCGGCGAAAAGCAACGGGTAGCCATCGCCCGGACCATCCTAAAAAAACCGGCAATTCTTCTGTTTGACGAGGCGACCTCGGCGCTCGACAGTCATACCGAAAAAGAAATCCAGGCCTCGTTGAAAGAGGTTTCGGCCAACCGGACAACTCTGGTCATCGCCCACCGGCTTTCGACCATTGTTGATGCCGACGAAATTCTGGTCATGGAGGACGGGCAGATTATCGAACGGGGCAACCACACCGCCTTGCTGGCGCACAACAAGCGCTATGCGGAAATGTGGCGCAAACAGCAAGAAGCGGCGGAAGCGCAGGCCTTACTGGAAGATGTCCGGGAAGCGGTGCCTGTAACGGCTTAACGTTTCGCCAGCCAAGTCTCGGCGTAAGCCTTGGCTTCCGCGACGTCATCGTCGGGCAGGTTCACCCGAAAAAGGGTCGCCACGGGGTCGGGGATTTCTTCGCCCAGCGTCTCGGCGATCCGCAGCCATGCCAGAGCCATCATCCGGTTAGGTTTGGCGCTCTCAATGCCCCGACTATGAAGGACGGCAAGATTCATCGCGGCTTTCGACAGACCGGGTTTCGCCGCCGCCTCATACCATTTAGCGGCCTCCGGCAGGTTTTGTTCCGTCCCCAAACCCTGCTCACACAACAGAGCATAGTTGAAAGCCGCCTCGGCTATCCCGGCCTCAGCCGCTGCGCGAAACCATTCAACGGCCTGTTTGAGATTTTCCGGGGTCTTTTCCTTGCTCAGCAAAAGCCCCATTTTGTATTGGGCCTGCGCATATCCGCCCTTGGCCGATTGACGATACCAATGAAGAGCTTTCTCAGGATTGGGTTTTCCCCGAACGCCGAGTTCGTACTGCATGGCGAGAAGAAATTGTGCGCGCGCCTCTCCGGCTTTGGCCGCCTTGAGATACCAGCCCATGGCATCCGTATAGGTTTGCCGTGCTTCATCGGCAAAACTCGGTGCATTTACCCAAAAAAGCGCGCAAACAGCGCTCATAATCACGGATTTCCGAATCATCCGTCATATTAGGCTTGTTTCAGATCACTCGGCAAGTTCTGCCCTAATTATGGACGCTTTGGACAGGCTTACCAGGTTCCATCAACTGCGATACGTCGGGTTCCGGGTCCTTGTAATAACTCGCAGCAGGCGGTGTGCCCGGCGGCAACTCGTAGTTCTCCTTTTCCGGCGGATCAAAACGTGTCGGGTGAGGTCCATAGTAGTTGACCAACCGCTTCTCGTCGCGGTGATAAGGCTTGTCGTAGCAAGTAATCCCGCCCAAGGATTGGTAGCAATAAGAAGGTTCGTAGTCGTATACCGCTTTTTCGTATTCGTTGACGTAACCGCATGCCCCTAAAGGCAAAACTAGGGCAATCAAGGCGATCCAGGGACGTTTCATCTTGTTTTCTCCCGTTGCTGAAGTCGGCAGGAACTGCCTAGTTCCGCCAACCTTTCCCAAATCGTTGCAGAAAGAATGCCAAAGGAAAAAACCGCTGTGACGTTGCGTTTCTCTCGCTTTCCGGCGAATACCCGTCAACCCGAAAGGATGGCCCGGTATTTGCTGCCGTTTGTTTCATGTACTTCATTCACCACGGGAGCGGACATGGAAATCGACAACCAAACGACTGCCGACAGAGTCGGCGGCCTTATCCCGAAAAAGGCGGCATCGGATGAAGAGCCATCCGAGTTTCAAAAAGAAATGGAACTGATCCGCGAAAAGGGCTTCGGCGCCTACGTCGAGGATATTCACAAGAAAAAGCAGGAAGAGCTGCGGGAGAAAATTCTCAAGGCCATGGGGCTGACCGAGGAACAGCTTGCCGACCTGCCACCGGACCGACGGCGGCACATTGAGGAAATGATCGCCCAGGAAATTCAGGAGCAGATGGCGGCGGAGACCTCACAGGACACCGGCGGTGGCGCCAAACTATCGCAAGGGGGAGA
>Ga0070727_10001312_pt1 | contig 26733 bp, 20 predicted proteins | sample tdAd472_FD_66722 | JGI IMG/M metagenome (GOLD analysis project Ga0070727, IMG submission 66722) | Marine sediment microbial communities from the Atlantic coast under amendment with organic carbon and nitrate - tdAd47.2 | ecosystem: Environmental > Aquatic > Marine > Coastal > Sediment | place...
CGCAGCTCAAGATACTTTCACAGATAAAGGCGGCTACATTTTTCCCTCCTCCTTGAATTTTTTTCAGGGCTGCTGCAATGTGCTCAGCATATTGAGGACCGGCTTGCTCGCTTTGATAAGCCCCACGGTAGGTGTCAGGCATGGGTACGACGTGGGTGGTAGATGGAGCACCTTGCCCTCCCTTGCCATCAAACTTATAGGAGCTGATATCTACGCAAGCGCCTGTGTTACCATGATAGCCAGCCTCTAGGGCGATAATGTCTTGTTGTGCGGTAAAGGTTTTGGCCATGCGAAGGGCGAGTTCATTGGCTTCGCTACCGGAGTTGACAAAGTGGCACACACTGAGTTCAGGCGGGAAGGTAGCCAATAGCTCTTCCGCGAATCGGATGATGTTCTCGTGCAAATAGCGGGTATTCGTATTGAGAATGCCGAGTTGTCGCTGGGCCGCCTTTACAACCCTTGGATGTTGGTGGCCAACATGCGCCACATTATTGACCGTATCCAGAAAGCGTCGGCCATTTTCATCATACAAATACTGCTTGTATCCGCGCTGCATCAATAAAGGTCGTTGATAAGAAATGCTGAGACTTTTACCGAGATGACTTTGCCGGGATTCCATGATCTCTGTGGCGGATAGGCTAGGAGTCGTATCGGAAGTAGGAATGCCAGGGATCATTGGCGTTGGATCGGGGCATAGGCTGAGCCAGATCGCTTTCTCTTCAGGAAAGGCAACTCCAGGGAATTCTCCTTCCTTGCCTAGCATGTCGAGCATGATTTGAAAATGTAAGTGAGGCGGCCAGCTACCGTTTTCCCTAGCATGGCCAATGGTGGCAATAATATCCCCTTTCTCAATTTCTTGTCCGGGATAAAGATGGATAAGGGAGCGGCGACTCAAATGACCGTATAAGGTATAAAAAGTAAGCTCGTCCGATACTTGATGTTCTAATATAACGGTTGGGCCATAATCCTGTTCGCCTGCATTATTATCGATGCTATGGACTTTACCTGCGAGGGGGGCAAAAACCAGGCTTTCGGCGGGCATCCAAATGTCTAATCCAAGGTGGACGCTGCGCCATCGAGGGCCATCATTACTAGGCTGCAGATAGGCATCAGTGGAATAAAACGGTCGTATTTCGCCGTAGCCCCCCACGCCAATCTGCGCCTGCTTATCCAATAGAATGTGACCAATGGTTTGTTCGAAAGACTGTATGGTATCAAAATTGGCATTATTTCCCAAATCCCATCCGCCGATGCTAAGGTCGATACTGGCTGCTTCATTTGCCCAATCGGCATCCACGATTTTTCCGAGGCTATCTCCTTGCTTGCTCAGCCATTGGTCAAAGTGTGGGCGAGTAGGGCAGGCTTCCCAGCCGCAGTAGTGACGGAAGGTGAAATGCGCCAGTTCGGGAGGTATCTGGATTAATTTCTCCAATAAGTCCCAGGCTGGTTTTTCACTCACCACTAGGTAGGTATTGTCCGGTTCATTTACCTTATTCAAGGCCGAACTCGTGACACTAACGCACAAACGAAGGGCTATCAAAGGAAAGATCAAGGCTAGCTCCTGTTCGCTTATTGGAAACTTTTCATTGAACCCCTTTACAACATGCGCAGCAGCCGTTAAGGGATCGGCTTTGCCCATGCAGGCGTAGGCTGCCGCGATCGCCACATCATTGATGGTTTCGGTATAGACTACATCTCCAAAGTCAATGAATCCGATGACCTTTTTGTCCAATGGCTGGGTACTAACCAAGGTATTGTAGTCATTAGCATCATTGTAGATCACACTCTTTCGAATCTGAGGCAGCTGTGGACTTACGTCTTTTTCTACTAATTCAATAAAGGACTGTACAATGGATCGTTGTTGACTATCTTCAATTGCTTCCAGGTGCTCTTTGATCCATAATCCGTCTGATAGGTTCCATTTGAATTGTCGGTGAGCGGCTGGGTGATCAAAGTCGAGTAGGGCCTGACAGAGGGTTCCACTGGCTTGGCCTAAACTTTCTAATAGCGGATAAGATTGGGGATTCACATTGGCCCATAATTTTCCATCAACCCAAGTCAGGAGCCGCAGCAGGCGAGGCTGGCCCTGTTGATCCACTACATCAGTAATCGTTTGTCCCTGTAAATTTGAAATGGCCAAGGGGAGTTGCAAGGGGGTAGATTTATCCGCTAAATGTTGCATAAGCGCATGCTGCATCTCTAGTTGCGCTCGCTCTTCGCCCTGGTGGGCTATTTTAAGAATATAAGTTTGTCCATTGTCCGCTTGACAAAAAGCATTGATGTCCAATTCGCCAGGTAGGCTTTTAAGTTTGACTTTTATTCCAAAATGATCTTCGGTAAGTTGTTCAAGTGCTGCAATAGAAAACCCCTTTAGGGGACTGGTTGAGTTGGCCATCGCGTTGTTTTAGTTGTCGTGAAACAATGCGTGCCAAAATAGCAAATGTCTTTGGAATAACAATAGCTACTAAGCTTCCTTTGGGGCAAAGGCATTTTTTAAAGCGGTGAAGAAGTGAAGAAGTGAAGAGGTGGGGAGGTGAAACTGTGAGACACGTGTCTTCATCACTTCACCTTTTCACTTCTTTACTTCTGCAAATACATTTGCCCTAAGCCTCCTTACTCCAGTTTTTTCGTTTCTGAAAGTACTTAGGATTGACAATCAATAAGCCAAAAGATTCGCCATCTTCTTTAGTGTGCTTGGTATGATGAGAGCCGTGTGCGCGCAAAATAGCTCGGGAATATTTGGTGTCTAACTGCCGGAACCAATGGAACCTCTGGTGGATGTACACATCGTGAATCAGGAAGTAGATCAGACCATAAATAGAAATACCAATACCCACAAAAAACAACCATAAGTGCGGCGTAGCTGAGCCCAGGATGTAAGCGGATGCACTAGGAATGGCGAAAACAAGGAAGAAGAGGTCATTTTTTTCAAAGAACCCTTTTTTCTCATGTTTGGGTTTGTGATGGTCTTCATGCCAACTCCAAAGCCAGCCGTGCATGACGTATTTGTGGGCAAACCAAGCGACGAATTCCATGATGAGTACCGTCATTAATGTCACAAGGGTATAGAACAGAAAGCTCATTTTACTATACTTTTTGGGCTTTTTGACAATTTTTGTGTTTTAGGTCAGCGATTTAGGTAAAAGTCTTGCTTCCTTCGGGCGCCATTCTCTTACCTAAAACGCTGACCACAAAAATTGGCAAAGAAGAATTTTTTGTTGCTTATACTGTAACACGAATGTAAGGTAAAGGTTTATTGTTTTATTTGGGGCTTAAAACACAGGTTGTTCGCTAGCAGCTCTTGCTGGTATGCGGGCTAAAGTGGCGAACTCCTGCTCGCAGTAGGCATAAAGGCGAGAAGGTGGCGCTGGGTGAGATGGTTAGCTAGCTGGGTACGCAACATTGACAATTGGACTAACTCAGCATCATTTACGCATGCATCACATCATCCACAATTTTAGCCGATAAAAGGCAAAGTGGGATGCCACCGCCGGGGTGTACACTGCCCCCACAAAAGTAGAGATTCTTAATCCGGCTCGAAAAATTGGGGTGACGGAGGAAGGCAGACATCCTGTTATTGGAGCTAGTACCGTACAAGGCGCCAAGGTGGGAAGCCGTTTTACTTTGAATGCTTAATGGTTGTAGGGTCTCTTCACAAGCGATCAGGGGGGCGATGTCTTGGCCAAGTATGCGACTGATTTTCTCTAAGGTCTGTATTCGTGTTTTTTGGATGATGGTCTCCCAGTCTTGGCCACTGTCGTAGGGTGCATTGACCATCACAAACCAGTTTTCGCCTCCTGGAGGGGCATCTTCGGGGCAGTATTTCTGAGTAATATTGATATAAATGGTCGGATCATGATACACCTTCCCCTTGGCCAAATGATCAAATTCTGCCCGATAATCTTCGCTAAATAGAATGTTGTGAAGGTCCAGTTCTGGAAATTGTTGTTGGATGCCCCAGTAGAAGATAATTGCTGAGGTCGACTTTTCTTGCCGGAGAATACGATGCGGATGTCGAGCTTTGGGTAGTAATTTTTGATAGGTAAAGAAAGCATCCATGTTGCTGATAATTTGATCGAAGGAGTGCTTTTCGTCCTTTACCATTAGGGCTTGAGCTTGCCCATTTTCCACTACTATCTCCTGCACCGGCGTATCGAAATGGAAGTTGACCCCCTTCTCTTTGGCCAATTCGAACAGCGCCAAGGTAATAGCATGCATTCCCCCTTTGGGAAGGAATGCACCAATGCGATGCTCAAAATAAGGGATAATAGTCAAGAGTCCCGGTGCTTTGTAGGGGTTCGAGCCATTGTAAGTCGCAAAACGATTGAACAGTTGCACCAGCTTAGGGTGTTTTACCAATCGTTCATTGACCTTGTTCATATTGGTGAAAAGGTCGAAGGTCGGGATAAGTAGCATCGACTTCAGGATACCCCAATTGGTCCAAGTAGAAACCTTGTGCAGCGATTTTTCCAGGAAAGTTTGGCCGGTCATTTTGTACTTTCTTTCACTATCCGCCATTACTTTCCGAATTCGCTCCGCAGGTACTTGTAGTTTATCCTCCACCTCTTGCGCAAAGGCTTCTTCATCGGCAGAGGCAGAAATCCGCGTCCCATCTTCCCAAAAGTAATGGCAAACGGTTTCCAGGCGATCAAATTCAAAACGCCCTTTTGGATCTATGCCTGCCGCTTCAAAAACGTCCAATACATATTGCGGCATCGTAAACAAAGACGGTCCTGCATCAAAACGATAGCCTTCCAGTTCGAATTGAGACAACTTACCGCCGGGATAATTATTGGCCTCAAAGACCTCGACTTGATAACCTCTGCTTGCCATTCGGACGGCAGCAGCCAAACCGGCTACACCTGCACCTATGATTCCTATTTTCATGCTTTTTAATGACGATTGCTACCTAATAATATAGCCCATTGAGAGGGCAAGCCCTAAGTACCGCAAAGGTACAATAGATTTATTGTTGATGGTCAACAAGGGATTCCTCATAAGGTTGCCTTTGAAGGCTATATATTGCTGACATGCTGGTGGGCACTAGGGTTTATGGGTTGAAAGTTGAAGGATTAGCGTTTATTGGGGATAAACCTTCAAGGGATAAACGTTTAAACATTATTAGCAGTGAACTATCCCGATGTATGTATTTCCAGCATAATCGCGCGCGCTTGTCCAGGCTACGACAATTGGGGGTTCGAAAAACAACCTTCTAAGGACAAATGAGGTTGTATAGGGGATGATCAATGGAAAAGTAGATTGGTCTTCACCCATTTCAGCATAAAGTCTAATATATAGATCACAAACATGAAAGCTTTACTGAACCAAGGTATAACTCAAAGTATGAGTTATGCTACCTACTACGAACTGATAGAAAAATTGGTGGCGGAAGGTAAAACAACCGGACCCAACCAAAGTGAGGCAATGGCTCACTATACCAAAATGAACCTGTCACGAATGAAGCGCTTGAACAAAAAAGCCAGCATTCGACCAGATTTATTAGCGGCCTTCCAGGCATTGCCAGGGCAGTATATTTGGCTGGTCATTACTGAAGCTTGGTGTGGAGATGCAGCGCAGATCGTGCCGGTTTTCAATGCCATTGTAGAGGAACTGCCACAGACGGAAATGGCGATGGTATTGCGGGATGAATTACCCGAATTAATGGATCAATTCCTGACCAATGGTGCTCGGGCGATTCCCAAATTAATCATTCTAGATAAACATACGCTGGAAGTAGTACAAACTTGGGGGGCACGACCTGCACCTGCACAAGCCATGGTGGAAGCTTACAAAGCCAACCCGGACAAGCCCGATTATTCCGAATTCTCGGCCCAGCTTCAGCAATGGTATAACAAAGATAAGACCGTGACTTTGCAAGAAGAACTGATGGAATTGGCTACGAATTTAGCGGCGATTGCATAAGCGGTAAAACCCTTCCTTCGGGTTGCCCCGGAAGGTATTGAATCGTCTTTAACCCAAATTTCTCATAGAAGCCCACGACATTGGGGTCTGCAAGGACTGATAATGTCGTGTGGCTTTTGGTAATTACGCTTTGAAGCACTTCGGTCAGTAGGTATTTCCCTAAACCCTTTCCGATATATTTTGGCCGAATCCATAAGTGCTCAATTTCCACCAACTCACCTTCTTCAATAATCATACAAAAGCCCAGAATTTCGCCTTCTCGAGTGAGCTTGAAAACCTGATGCTGCTGTATTTGTGCTATTGTGATGATAAGGTCATTTTCCCATAATTGCAACCATTCTTCGGGATAATCCCAGTAGGCCTTGGCGGATTTACTGATTTCGGTGAGGATCGCACTGTCTTTCAACTCTGCTTTTTGTATGACAAGGTCTTCGATCATTGTTTTATCTTCTAAATGCTTAGTCGTATTTCCATTGATCAAACTTTCAATTGTATTTATTAGTTCCCATGATTCATTTTTAGGATTGAATGGGCAAGTGGAGTGATGAATAGGGTAATGAGTTAGAATTTATAGCCCAATAGAATATAAGTCCGTTCCCTAGCAGAGGAAAATCGTTGGCTAAAAGACAGGGCAGAGCCTCGTTCATATCTACCTTCTATTGAAAAATTGGCAAACTTTGCTCCTAATCCTATGATGGTTCCTAATTCTTGTGGCCTTAATTGAGGAATGGCTGTCGTTTCACTGTATTCTAACACGGAGTTACGTTTGACCTCTACAACTATTTTGTTGGTATGGTTTAAGGTAAAGGCATGGGCTACTCCAGGATTGATGAACAGCGAGAACTTGCCTAAAGAATAGGTATAGCGAAAAAAGGTATTTACCCTTAACTGTGTAAAAGCAAGCTCAACACCCCTATTAGTATATGAATCTCCAAGTGGCCGATTCTGATCCAGGGTAGAGGTCGATAATTGAGTAATCAGCGCTTCATTGTAGATGGACCATCTTTTTTTATTGAACGGGAGGATAATATCAAAAAATATTCCTCCTGCAAAGTCTAAGGAATTGGGGAAATCTTCTCTTGTTAGGTATGGATTTTCATGGTTGTCACTTTCAAAAGATACAGTGCTATTGGTCATTCCAGCCAAAACACCTATTAAGATTGGTATTTTACTTTTCTTTTTTTGATAAGTTATGACTGAACCCGTGCAGCTATAATAACTACTCATAAGTTGAGTTACACTCTTTTTGGTATAGACTACCTGAGCCAAGGAGGCTTGAAGAGAGGAGCAAGCCGAAAGATATTCGGATAATTGACCAATATAGGTTCTATTCTCCCGTACAGTCTTTTTCCCTTCCTTGTTTATGGAAGCATATTTTTTAGAACGTAATAGCACCCAACGACCTTCTTTCTGTAAATAAAAATTCTCCTTTCCCATTTTGTTTCGATGGTAAAAGAGGCTGATATCACCACCAACGATCTTTTGCAGAAAAGTCTGACGAACTGCTATATGCAAGGTATCATCAAATTCTAAATCACCTAAGCCGGAAGGACTGGTCTCGATTTCTACCTCTGCTCCTTCAAAAACGTAATCATTGACTTGAAAGGACTGAACTTGACTGGCTGGATAGACTTGTCTTTCTTCGTTTAGTTTCTTCTTAAAGCGAACTTCGGTGGGGGTGTTATTCCAGTTTCGTACTTCAATGAAACCTTCTAAAGTTTGTCCATCTGTTTTTATGATGGAACCTGGGTGATAGCTTTTTTGAGCATATGAAAGCTGTGTATAGCACAATAAGCATAGTAGTGTGGAGCTGAGCAGCCATTTTTTCATAAGAACGCGTTTGTTTTAATAAAATAAATCTGTAAAATATGTATTTTTTAGATTTTTTAAAATGATTCTTAATTAGACTTCTGAAGTTTTCCTAAGCCTAGCTTCCAGAAACTTCAGAAGTCTTAGGCAAATACTACCGATTATAAGGCCGCTCATTAATCCAATGGAATCCACGATTAGCATCTGTTAGATGTGTTCAGGGGGAGTCGCACGCTTATTGAATCCACTACAGGGCTTTGTTATTTTATAGGACAGCGGCTATTATCGAATTACAGCCACCTCTCCGCTCCTTTCACTCAATTGGCCATTGGGCAATCGCAGACGGAAATAATACACATAAGTACCTACCGGAACGGGTTTCCCTCTGAATGTGCCATTCCAGCTGGGGGCCAACTGATCCGGGGAGAAATGGGTTTGTTGAAATACTTGATCGCCCCACCTATCGAATATATGGAAAACCTCGATCGACAGATTCAGGGGAGAGAAAATGACAAATTGATCGTTGATTCCGTCTCCATTAGGGGAGAATGCATTAGGGATATACAGTTGATCACAATCTTGAAATGTAATATCTACAACCGCTGAAGCACTGCCACAGGAATTACTCACCGTAACGGCATGCAAACCAGGCTCCACCACCTCAAAAGTGGTATGGGTACTTCCGTCATGCCAAAGGTATTGCAGACTAGCCGCCTCATTCCCCAATAGATAATTGCTTCCGGCACAGATTAAGGTATCTGTCCCCAAATCTATGATCGGCTGTTTGTCGAAAGTGATTTGGCGGCTATAAGTGACCTCGCAAGTACTCGTTGTAATCGTTACATAGTACCGATCAGTAGAGGTAACATTGATGCTACTAGTAGTAGATCCATCCGACCAATGATAGCTGGTGCCTGCAATGGGGGTAGTCGCATCTAGTGTATAGGACTCCTGCCCACAAAAAGTAGTATCTCGCCCCCATTCTACAGAAACAGGGTCCCCTTCTACAAATACAGTCACGGTGTCGGCAAAGTACTGACCACAATCATCCATTACCGATAGGAAATAGGTGGTGGTCTCAACAGGGCTGGCGCTGGGATTGGGTATATTGGTTCGACTTAAGCCTGAGCTGGGGGTCCATTGGTAGCTTTCCCCGATGAAGTTAGTGGAAAGCTGGGCTTGACCACCTGGACAAATGACTTGGTCTTCGAGTTCATTGATGGGCTGTCCAGTCAAGCACACGATCTGTTCATTTTGTACCGCACTTGTTCCTGCGGTAAAGCCCCATCTTACGGCGCTATTGCCACCGAATATTTCATCTACGATATTGCCCGAATAACTCATTACTAGATGGCAATCCCAATAAATACTTAAGCTATTAGGAGGGCGCCAGCGGATACGGAAGCTATGAAAGTTGCCATCCTCTATATTATCGCTATTAGGGCTTAGGGGGCTAGGCCCTACCAGGTTTTTATCACTTTGATGATCTAGTCCACCGTCTCGAGTAATCGCGATATGATCGTATTCAGGATCATTGTGTTCTGGGTTCTGATGGGTGTCGATCTCGATACCGAGTATCGAAGGAAGGCCATCATAAGCCAAGTGGCCATCATAATTGCCGAGTGAAATAATGCTGGTATGAAAAGCAAAAACTAAACCATCTCCACCTGCATCTGAACGTCCGGGCATCATCCAAATACTGGTATCAAAGGGTGCATTGAAGTCGATGGTCTCTAAAGTCCACATCGTTCCTGTCTGATTGGCGGCATTGGGGGTTAACTGAAAACAGTTATTCCCTGTAGCGCTGGCATCGCTGTTGGTATGCATCTGCCCAGATAAGGTCGTGGGAAGAAGAAAGATAAGGAACAAGCGGATAAATGATGGCTTCATGTACAGTGGACTTTTACGCCTTGAATGTACGAAGCTATTCACGGCCTGAGGTGCTCTAACCTACTTCTTAGGTGTATTTGTTTAGATAGCGACAAAATCTAGGGATCAGTGCTTCTTGGATAAGAATTATTCGCTTGAATTTAGCACGGTTTTTATTCTTTTTACCTTAGCACTTCTTTTAAATGCCTGTGACGAGAGTGATTGGTTGCGGGAATAAGACTTCAGAAGTTTTCTTGATCTCGCCAGGGAAAACTTCTGAAGTCTAGGTGTTATAAAATACAGAACAGATGAGTACTACAGTGTATGTTATGGGATGGTTCGGGGCGGTCGGTCTTCTTTTTGCCTTTGTTCTATCATCCATTGGCAAACTAGATAATCAAAAGGCACCTTATCATTTCATTAATTTCTTTTGTGGGGCGATGCTTATCGTCAACGCCTATGTAGCCGAAGCTTATCCCTTCTTTATCATCAATATTTTCTGGGTAATTACCTCGTTTTATGCTTTGATTAAGATTCACCTGCGAAAGGCTTCTTCTACTTGATCCGAACAGGCACTTATATTTTTACGACCCTTTTTACCACGAAATTATCGCCCTGCCAAACCCTGAATAGATAGATACCTGGATCAAGCTTAGCTAACGGAAAGTCTAGTTGGTTTACTTTTTGATTTTCAAGTTTTGCCACCAACCGACCTTGATAGGAAAAAACTTCTACTTTTTCGATCTGGCCTTGTGAAAGCTGGATGTTGACCATTTCTGTAGCAGGATTCGGAGCAATATGGAGTTGCGTAAATGGCATACTAGGACGTTCCACGGAGGTGACATTTATGCAAGTTGCTAGGTTAGTCTTGAACTCCTCATAACTTTGACTCGATAAGTTTTTGCTAATATTCCCACTGACAATTCCATTCTTTAGGTTTAAATAGTGTAGGCCACAAATAGAAATGAAATACTTGCTGTCATATGAATTCAAGGCGAAGATGATACTATCACCCACCGTAAATAATTCCACGTTTTCGCCGCAATCAGCCCCATTGCCTCCCGTAACCAGTAGGGTGTCTGCGGAAACGCCATTGTGCAGGTTTTCAAGGACGGCGACCTTGAGGGTATATTCTTCGGCTTGAATAGAAAGTACTTCCGAAGCAATAATAACACTTGCATTTACTGCCGTAGAACAGAAATTGTCTTGGACTGGACAGGTACAAGCGGAGAGGGATAAATAACTTATACTCCCGATGGAAAAGAATAAGCAGATAGCGACTAATTTTTTCATGGCTTCGTTTTAGAGAACTATCGAACTTGATTGAGGTATCAATCCTTATTTCTGAACAAGACTATAAGATAAGATTTTTTGGTGATTTCTTCTTTCTAATCCTGCAATATTGGATTAGTAAACTTGACCTAAATAATAAAAATTAGTATATTTGACCTAATTTTTAAGAAGTGATTTATATTTACCCAACATCATTGGGAATGAGGACTGTAAGGCGATAATTGTTTGGAACTGTACTTAGCGTTCGATTTTCCTTTTGAGGGAATTACCGACAAGTTTCAGTGCGACAGTTTTATCTGATAATTCCCTTGAATTGACCTTCAAAAGTGAACCATGAAAGTAACAAAAGTCAAGTTTCCAGCCGCCTCCACATTACAGGTGTCAGACTACGATTACTCGGATAGTTATCAAGGAAAATTTTATGATGCTGAAAACTCCATTGGCTTAGGAGATATCGGCAAAGCCTTTTTTGCTTCCGCTCCTGGATGGACGAAATTCTTATTTGCCCTTAGAAATAAAATCGTGCCTATTTTTGGATTAAAAGTCCCTGATACCGGAAAAAGTCCAGAAGAAATAGCCGAAAATTTTAGCTTCGAACCGAATGAAAGCATGGGGCTGTTTAAGGTATTCGCTAGAACGGAAAAGGAAGTGATCATGGGAGAAGATGACCAACACTTAAACTTTAGGATTTCATTGTTAAAAGAGGCTGATCCCACCGAAAAGGCCATGAAGAACTTGACTATTTCCACCACGGTTGAATTCAACAATCGCTTTGGAAAACTGTATTTCTTACCGGTAAAACCATTTCACCAACTTATTGTATCGGCTATGCTAAAAAGAACAATAAAACAGATCGGCAAGAGAGAAAATAGCCGACACTAGAAAGGAGGTAGTATTAAGTCCATGATTTCAGCTTCGGGCTCCTCCCTTTTATCCTTTCAGCATCAGCTCAGGTAGAGGTGGACTACTGCTGAATTACAAGAATTCACAGCCTCCTGTTTGACTGCTCCGAGGAATCATTTATACAGGAGACTGTGAATGGAGAAAGAATAACTTGAAGAGGTGTAAATTGGCTAGCGCTCTTAGACGTCAACTTACCATAAGAAAATGACCTATCGGCGTAATTTGAAAGTATAAAAACCATTACGCAGGTTTACGCGCATGTTCAATCTATTACGGGTAAGCCGAGTTACATTTCCATAATAGGTGAAGTCTTCTCGATTGACAAAGTCATAGAAACTCATGTCGAGGAAAAACTCTACATCTTCGTCTTCATCATCATAGAAGCTTCGATCAGCGAATAAACTCCAATCTCCATCAAAAGTGGCTTCGAGCGAATAATCATCGTAAAGCGCGGTGTAATCATTGAAGAAGGTGATGGCATCACCATCAAACTCATCAATAACATTGTCTCGGAAAAGCGCCCCATCCGCTTTGTAAAAGGCTCGTTCAAAATACCAAGTACCTTGTAATCGATCTTCTCTTCTTTCAAGCCGGTCTTCAATGGTACAGCTGCTTAATAGCCCTAAAAGTAGCAGGGCCAGTGGAATTGCATTTTTCATATGTGTTGTAGATTGTTTCCCTATTTCTGCTACTCAATATAAGGGATATCAATCATAAATACTGGCTCCGATTGGCTGTTAAAGAAAGATTAACCTCTGTTAATGATACATTATTGAATTGCTAATACCTTGATTATGAGTGTTATACTTTTTTAACCCAAAAAAATACAGCCAATTTGTAAGGAATAGGTGGAAAGTACAACCTATAGACCAAAATCAACCTCTACCTTTGAAAAACCATCAGGTGGCGACCAGTACTACCCAAAGGATGATCGGTCAGTAATTTGAAGCCTTCAATGGCGAGTAGACTGATAGTTTCGTCATAAGACATGGAGGATTCACAGTGCCGATAGCCACTTTCTTCTACCAAGAGATCCTCTAGGATGTACAGTTTTCCTTTTGGCAGCAGTGCCTGCTGGATATTTTGCAGCATGTCACCTGCTTGTACAAAATGATGGAGGGTATTTCGCAATAAGATGGCTTCTACCTTTTTTCCTGCCAAACCAATATGATTGGCTGTTCCCCTAAGCACTTGTGGGGTAGGGGGAGACGCAGGTAAGAGAGATAGTTGGTAAGAAATGGATTGTAATTGCAGCGAATCAATCTCATTGATGTAATGCTGTTCGATACCGAAGTAGAGTTGTAGTAGCACGCTAAATCCGCCATCTCCGGCTCCAATTTCTAATAAACTTTTGAGTTTCTGAAAAGGATACTGTGAGATTTCTTGTAAGAGGAGTGATTCCTGGTTGAGTTGTATCAACTTGGCTTCATCACCAAATTTGCTCAATAATTCTTCCAGGTATTGACTTTGGAAATGTCGCCGGGCACTTTCCCGAATGAGTAATTCAAGGTCTGTGGTGGCTAAAAAAGTAGGAAGCTGCTTTGTAACGATATTTTTAGGAATTGGGAGTAGAGATAAGTCTTTGCTAATCAAAAATTGATTGAGGTAATACCAAAGCTCAAACTTGTCCTTATCTGACAGGTTTGACTTTCGAATCTCTTGGATCGCCTCTTGCACTTTATCGCTCAATACATTACTCGCGGGTCTATTATCCTCGTCAAAATAGAGTCCTAGTAATTTTTCCTCAAAATCATTGCTTGCCGCCACGTCTTGACCTTGGCCCGTATGGCAATGCCAAGTAGTGAGGAGCAACAATGTGAAGAAAAGGATTCTCATATTTATTTTTAGGCACTTAGTGACTCGCTTGTAAAGGAAACATATCATGGACTACTTCTAGTTGTCAGAAAGCTACTTTTTTTGCGAAAACGGTGGGGAATCCTGCTATTTTTAGTCGTTCTAGCTTAGGCCGAGGCAGATGCTCTGCGCAGTCGATCATTAATGGCCCGACCTAGTCCTTCCTCCGGGAAAGGTTCTGCAAGGATAACATCCAGGGGAAGTTGGTCTAGCGTCCGCATGGCGGCGAACAAACCCTGAGCGGCTTCTCTCAAGTTGGCGGAAGGAGAAAGAATGATTTGATGGGCCACCGAAGCTTCGTCTACACCTTTTTGGAAAGCGAGTATACCTACCTTTTTATCCTGATACTTAGTCAAGAGCGACGCAAGTTGACCTAAGTGAAAAGGCACTTTGGGGGCATAATGACTTTTGAGCATCCCCGGTGCTTGCGGATTGGAGGTAGAATGAGCAAAGACCTGGACTGGGCCGATTAGTGCTTCAATGTCTTCAATTGCGGCGCCTCCTTTTCGAAGTACCTTGGGGAGGCCTCCTTCAAAGCTGATGATCGTACTCTCCAGTCCGACGGTACAGGGGCCACCATCCAAAATATAGGCTACCTTTTGTCCCAGTTGATTAGCGACGTGTTGAGCCGTCGTAGGACTAATATAACCGAATGGGTTGGCACTGGGAGCGGCCACTGGGAAATCTAATTGTTCCAGCAGAGACAGGCTTAGCGGATGGCTCGGGATGCGAATCCCGACTAGGGGTAAACCTGCGGTAACGATATCGGGTATAAGCTGGCGTTTGGGGAGTAAAAGGGTAAGCGGCCCCGGTAAGAATTGCTCGGCCAATTGTTGAGCAAGGGGTGGGATATCTTGCACCCACTGCTCAACACGATCCCAACTACTGGTATGTATAATCAGGGGATCAAAAGAAGGCCGATTCTTGGCTTCGAAAATCCTGGTTACCGCTTGCTGGTTTAAGGCATTGGCGGCAAGGCCATAGACCGTTTCGGTAGGAATGCCCACCAGGAGCCCCTCTTCTAGCTGTTGCTTTGCATATATGATATCCTGGCCAATCATGGCCGCAAATGTAAGCCAAGGTCGTAGGGATTCAAAATAAAGAGCCTATTCTCTTTTCATTCGCTGTTCCAAGGCGATGAGTCCCACCGTCGCTATGATGCTTAAACCGCCGACAAATAACCACAAGAAGTTATAGCCCCAATGGGCGGCTACTTGCATCCCCATCGTTGGCGCTAAAATCAAGGCACCAGAGAAGCCCATGGAATATAAGCCCATGTATTCTCCTCGTTTTAGTGGATTGGCCCGCTCCATGGCAAAAGAGCTAGAAAAAGGCATGCTTAGCATTTCTCCAAACGTGAGGGTCACGATAAACAGTATAGGCACCAATATCCACTGATTGGCCATGGGCAAAAGCATGAAGGAGATACCCGTTAGCAAAACACCAATCGTTACATTCGTTAAGCGAGAATAGTACTGCTCCATGGCGTATACCAAGGGCATTTCTAAAAGGAAAATCATCACGCCATTCACGGTAACGAATAAGCCAATTTGGAGTTCATTTAGGCCCATTTCCTGTTTTAGGAACACCGGTAATACAGTGAAAAATTGCATAAAAGTAAGGGCACTCAAGCTGATGAAAAAGATAAATAACAAGAAGTACTTATCTTTGTAAGGAGACCTGTTTTCTTGCTTCTCTTTTGCACCGTCCAAGGATTCTTGTACCCTTTTTTCTTTTTTTGGCGTCAGGAATTGCCAGAGGAGAATGGCTGCGATAAAACAACTAATCCCGTCAATAATGAACAACCAGTCGTACCCCAAGCTAATGGCCAATAATCCTCCCATCGCTGGCCCCGCCGCGAAACCTAAATTGATGGCCAAGCGTAACAAGGCATAGGAGCGAGTGAGGTTTTCTGGGCTGCTATAATAGGCGACGGAGGTATGACTAGCGGGCCGAAAAGTATCAGCAATAGTGGATAGGCAGAAGATGGTGATACACATCGGGACAAACTGTTCCATTTGCATCAAGACGAAAAACATGAGACTGGTGCCAATCAAAGCCCAAAGTTGAACCTTATAATAACCAAAACGATCGGTCAGCTGTCCACCTGTATAAGAGCCGAGCACAGAGCCCACCCCAAAACAACTCATAACGATACCCGCTTGGGCGAGACTAAAACTGCGTTCCGTCGTTAGAAAAATAGTCATGAAAGGAATGACCATAGCTCCTGCTCGGTTTACAAACATCACGAGAGCGAGTAGCCAAACATCACGAGATAAACCCGTGAAGGAATTCTTGTACAATTGGAGGGTTTGCTGCAACATATGGCTTATGTTTTAAGTGTCACTAGTAGCATAAAATGATGGACCAGTAGGTCAGTTTGAAGGCTAACCTTCTTCCTTCTCAATAAGTTCCTCTGCCAGTAGGAAATTTTGTTTTGTTTGTCTTCACCATGAGGTTTGAACCAACATATAATTTTATAGCTTTACGCTAAGCATTTACTACTTACTATGCTGGAAGAAGATACCACCGTAAAAAAAGAGGAAGCTTTGCTCGTAGCCATACGACAGGGTAATAGGAAAGTATTGCAGGAGCAATACGAAGTGCACCGAACAGCCTTTATGGATTGGGGGAAGCGACGTTATCAGTGCGAGCCTGAGGCTTTGGTTGATGTCTATCAGGAGGCTTTTATCGTATTGTATCAAAACCTTGTATCGGGCCAATTGGATAAAATGAGTTGTAGTATCCGCACTTATATTTTTAGTGTGGCCAAGAATCTCCTCTTCAAACAGTTTAGAAGAAATACCAGGACGGATACCATTCAAGGTGACCAGCTCTATTTGCTGGCAGATGAAGACCTGAATATAGAAGAAAAATGGGTGTTAACCGATCAGCAGAAAAGCCTACGAGACGCCATTCAAAGTATGGGGAAGGTCTGCCAAGAATTAATCACTTTATATTACTATCACGGATTGGATCAGGAGTCGATCATGCAGCGTATGCAATACAAAAATAGGCAGACGGTGAAGAGTCAAAAGGTACGCTGTATGCGCCAATTGGAGAAATTGGCGAAATCGAAATTTTTGGGTGAGTTGATGGATTAACCATTGAGGCGCGATCCATCGCACCTCAACAGTTGATCCTATTTAGGCTTCTTGCAAAACCTCAATTTTTTCAATTTTATCTCCTTGGCGGATCAAGTCAATCACATCCAAACCTTCGACCACTTTACCAAAACATGTATGGTTTCGATCTAGGTGGGACGTATTGTCTCGGCTATGGCAGATAAAGAACTGTGAACCTCCCGTATTGCGGCCCGCGTGCGCCATGGAAAGGACCCCTCTATCATGGTATTGGTTATCACCGTCTAACTCACATTGTATTGTCCAACCTGGACCACCTCTTCCCGAACCTTCTGGGCATCCTCCCTGAATAACAAAATTGGGAAGCACGCGGTGGAAAGTTAAGCCATCGTAAAAACCAGATTCTGCCAATTTTACAAAATTAGCTACAGCAATGGGAGCATCGTTTTCATAAAAAGTAACTAGCATTTCTCCTTTTTCTGTTTTAATCTTCGCTTGTTTCATCTCTCAGTTTTGGTTCTCTGATAATTCTTTTTGCAATGTGGGCAAAGGTAGGTTTTAATTGGCAAAATTGCCATTTTTCTTCCCTTACGATCCGATGGGAAAGCAACCATTGCGTAGAAAAAGAATCATTATATATGAAACTAATGCCTTGAACGATGTTGAAAAACTACCTAAAATCCAGCTTACGCCATTTTTGGAACAATAAATTCTTGAGTTTCGTCAATTTGATGGGCTTGAGTATAGGCTTAGCGGCCGCCCTGATCATTATCTTGTATGTCATGGAGGAGCTTTCCTATGAACGCCACCATGAGAAAGGCGACCGAATTGTACGTGTTCATGTAGAGGCCAATTTTGATGGTACCGAGATGAAGTTGGCGACAGCACCCAATCACACCGCTCCATTTTTAAAAGAACAACTGCCTGAAGTAGAAGAAGCGCTTCGTATTTTTCCGCATAATTTTGGTGAATCTGCTTCGGTAAGTATCGATAATCAGAACTTCGTGGAAACGCAGTTGTACTGGGCCGACTCCAATCTTTTTAAGGTGCTAAGTATTCCACTGGTGATGGGCAACCCCAATACCGCTTTGAATCGGACCAATACGGTGGTTCTCAGTGAATCTAGTGCGCAGCGATATTTTGGAAATGATAACCCCATTGGTAAAACCCTCAAAGTAGATAATCGCTATGATTTGGAAGTGACTGGGGTGTTTGAAGATCCTCCTACAAATACGCACTTCACTTTCAATTTGGTGGGCGCTTTCTCGTCGATACCGTTGGGCAAGCCCGAGCGCTTGAGCTGGGGTAATGCCAGTTTTTATAACTTCCTGCTGCTACATGAAGGCGTTTCGGCTTCGGCAGTGGAAGCGAAAATTGCAAAGGCGGCGACGCAGCATATTCCTGCCGACCGGCTTTGGTTTGATTTTAAGGTAAAACCTTTGCGAGATATTCATTTGTATTCCAAGGGCATAGAAGATAACGATGCCCAATATGGAGATATCAGCCAGATTTGGATATTGAGTGGTTTGGCTTTGATTCTACTTTTGATTGCTTGTGTAAATTACATGAACTTGGCCACTGCCAAATCGGAACAACGAAGTAAAGAAGTAGCCATTAATAAGACCCTGGGAGCTACCTCACAGCAAATGGCATCGCAGTTTTTTCTCGAAACTGGCCTGATCGTAGGTTTTGGCTTAAGTGTTAGCCTGCTGTTGGTCTACCTCACGCTTCCCTACTTCAATGAAATTACTGATAAAAGTCTATTCATCAGTAGTTTATTCCGACCTGCGGTTCTGTTGACTTTACTTGTCTCCTGGCTGGGTATAACACTGATTGCAGGCGCTTATCCCGCCCTGTTCTTATCTTCTTTTAGCCCCAACTATATCTTGAAAAAAGCCAGGCGAGAGGGATTAGGTGTTGTCTCCTTGCGGAAGGGCTTGGTGGTGTTTCAATTCTGTGTATCGATCGTACTGATGATCTGCACGGTCTTGCTCTTTCAACAGCTGAATTTTATTAGCGATAAGAAATTGGGCTATAATCCTGAACAGGTGGTGGCGGTTCGAGTAATGGGAATTCAGCCAAGAAGCAATATATCTAGTCTGGAAAAAGAATTATTGCAGTTGTCTGCGGTAGAAGGCACTTCTTTGGCGCAGACCTATCCCGGGAATAGTGGTAGCGGCCGAACTTTGCAACGCCCCAATGATCCCACGGAACAGGGCGCTGATTTGACCACTTGTCGAGCCCACCCTGGCGTGATTGAGGTGCTTGACCTTGACTTATTGGCGGGGCGCTCGCTGAAAGTGCAAGAGGAGGGGGATACCATATCAGAATTAATTCTCAATAAATCAGCAGTAGAATACCTGGGGTGGACGGCCGAAGAAGCGGTGGGTAGGAGAGTGGACGCCAATCTTGGTGTTTCGGAAATTGTCGGCGTAGTAGAGGATTTTCACTTCAGTTCTCTTCATCAAAAAATTGGCTTTTATGGCTTTCATAATCGCGATTCCGAGTGGCTACAATATTTATTGGTGAAGTTGAATACCAAAGATTTAAGTAATACGATGCAGCAGATCAAGACGGTCTTTGAAGCCGTAGCTCCGACCACGGCCTTGGAGTATACTTTTTTAGATGATCGATTGGATCGCCTGTATCGGACGGAGCAGCGGTTAGCTAAAGTAGTTTTTCTCTTTGCGGGCCTTGCCATTTTCATTGCCTGCTTGGGATTATTTGCCTTGGTAGCCTTCGCTACGGAGCGACGGATTAAGGAGATTGGTATTCGGAAGGTATTGGGCGCTTCGGTATTGAATATTGTCAACTTGATCTCCAAGGACTTTTTGAAATTGGTATTAATTGCTTTTTTCGTTGCGACACCAATTGCTTGGTTTGTGATGAATAAGTGGTTGGCTGATTTTGCTTATCGAATTGATATACAATGGTATGTGTTTTTAGTTGCAGGTATTTTAGCACTATTGATAACCCTGCTGACGGTTAGCTTTCAAAGTGTTAAAGCTGCATTGACAAATCCCGTTGATAGTTTGAAGGTGGAATAGTTCGGTTACCTGGGGGCTTTATATTGCCATGCTATTCCACCAAGCAGCAGGAGTATTCCACCCATTAGCCACCAAATCCACCCGCTGGAGGTTTGTATGGGACTCGTGTCACCCATTAGCATGAAGCCAGCCCAGAAGTAAGGATGAGCGAGTTGGTCCATCTTAACTCCGTTCAAGTATTGGAGTTTGGCCTGGCGGAGGGCTTCGTTTTTTGACAGACCATCTCTCAGGTTTTGGTAGAAATTGACCATGAGTTTCGGGGTGGTTTGGTCGGGGATTTTCCAGAGGCTCATCACAGTGGCGGGAACACCAGCCAGTGCAAAAGCGTGCGACAAACTGATGAGGCCTTCACCTCGTTTAATTTTGCCCATGCCGGTATTGCAGGCACTCAATACGACTAGTTCCGCATTGAGGTCATAACTGTAAAGTTCCTGGGCACTCAATTGCCCATTTTGACTTCCAGCATCGGCTTGGGTGAAAAGCAATTTGGAAAACTGTGGCGCATTTTCTTCGATCAAAGCATGCATGGCTAAGTGCAAGATTTGAAATTCGCTGGCCGAATTTTTAAATCGTTCTTTGGTGGCCTGCTCTTTTAAAAAAGGAGTTGTAGAAAAAAGAGAAGCAATTTGCTGAACCTCCTTTTCAGCACCTGGTAGTGGAAGAAACCCACCCCGCACAACATCTTGAAATACAGCTGCAAGTAAGGTGTCTTTCTCATCCACCGTATATTGGTCATAGTTGGCTGCAAATGCACCCAATTGGTACTTGGCGGTGGAGGCCCTTCTCTTGGAATTTGGCCATAACCAGGTTGCGGAATAGGCGTAAGAAACTGTGTAATCTCTTAGTAGATAGGGAAACTGACCAAAGGCTTCGGGGGCTGAATTTGTGGTCGGTAGTACTTCGAAAGCTAGCCTATTGAGGAGGCCATCTGGTACAATGATTAATTCTGTTGTTGACTCATCCAATAGGGCGATAGCTGGCGCCAATATTTTTTGATACAAACGGTGGCCAATGTTGACTAGGCTGGCGGCTGTATGCTGCTGTCTTTGGGTGGCCAATTGCCCCCTGAAGTATGCCAGATCAGCTGACCATTCTGCACTATTGGGGATGGGAATCATATCCACAGCATCTGGTGTAATGACAAAAAGAAAGGCATTCTTTTCCCCGATAAAATATTCCAATAAGACGGCTTTCGTAGGGAGTTGTCGTTGAATGGAAGCAATAGGAATACTACTATTATCATATTTCAATCGAAAGTAATCAGGGTAGTTACTTTCCAGCTCTTGTTTCAGGATTTGTAAGCGAGTGCCAGTAGCAAATACACTATCCTGCCATTGATGTTTGGTCGAAGATTCCGCTGGGGTTCGCTGAGAGATGTAGTGCAAGCGTTGACGATATACGGCCAATTTGCCTTTAAGTGCTTTTTCTTCTGCGATCATGGCGGCGGGAATCTTGGCTTTTTCTGCGCCTTGGTTTTCCCGAAGCGTTAGACGGAGGGTGTTAACCTTGGCCGCTTCACTCAAGGAGAAGGCTTGTTCGAGATACCGTTGTTCTTTTGTCTGTTGGTATAGGGCATATTTGATCTGTAAAGCGAGATCGGTAATGGATAGTTGTTGAGAGATAAAGTCGCGCCTTTTGAAGGTTTCCTCGGTAAAAAGTTCAATTAGGTTAAGGCTTTCTTGAATGAGTTGTTCCGCTTGTTTTAGGGTGGCGATCCTGCCCTCTTGTTGGTACTGATGCCAGCTAATTAGGGCTTGATGGGAGAGGAGTTGTGCGGCTTCCGGGGAGCGCTGGGGTGGATAGACAGGGGTGAAAGCTCGTTGGAGCCAAGCCATCGCCTCCGTATGCTGTCCTTGGAGGTCGAGGACTAGTGCTTTTTCAGCACAGGCTTCACTCAAGCGTCGTTGACTGTTTTCCTTTTCACTGATTCGATAAGCCTGATCAGCATATTCTTGCGCCAGTTTGTATTGGCCTTCTAGTCGATATAGTTTAGCCATTTCCAAATAGGTGGGGGCATAGTGGAGACTATCATAAGCCTTGATGACGGTATTGATATCTAGCACCATTTGGTGATAACTCAAGGCTGTCTTATGCGCTTTTAAATGGGTATGTAAGCGCGCCATTTCTGTATAGACATCCCTGCGTTCTGAGGGGGCATCTTCGCCTTCCGATTCATTTAGGAGGGTTTGATAATTGCCAATGGCCTGTAGATAATCGCCACGATGAGCATGGAATTGGGCTTGATGGTGCAAGACATAGTAGCGCATGAGTTGGTGTAGCTCTTCTTGTTCCTCTACCAACTGCCAGGCGCGTTGGGCATAGAGTACACTCTTTTCTTCGTCATTGATGGAGGCAAATAATTCGGCCATTTGTAAGTAAGTCTGCCCCAATTGCAGGTAGTAGCTTCTCGATACTGTTTCTCCTTTTTCCTGGCTTTCCGCCCGGTAGGCTTCCAGGTACTCCTCTGCCCATTCACAATGCGTAAGGGCTCCGGCGTAATCTTTGGCGAAAGCCTCAATACTAGCCATGGCTCTATAGGTCCAACCGATATCTAGTTTCTTATCCAGTTGCAAGTACAGATCAAGCGCTTCTTGGTAGTAATGGAGCGAGCTATCGACATCTTCAAACACCTCAAAATGGATACGCCCTAGGCTATAAATAGCATCAGCTGTTTGCATTGATAATGTGCCGTAAGCTTTGCCGTAATAATAAATGGCCTTCCTCATATTAGGTGGCGTGGCACTCCATTCCCCATTGAGCATTTTAGTCTTACTGATCATAAAATGGGTAAGGCCCAGCAATGAGTCATTCTGTGGGTCGTAGCGCTGGATGAAACCTAAGGCTTTTTGGAGTAACTGGTCTCCTGCTTCATAGTTGGCCACTTCGCCGTAGGAATTGGCTTGCGCCAGCATCTTCATAATAGCCTCATTACTGACGGCTTGTGCGGATAAATAGAAAGGAGTGAACAGCAGCCCGAGGCAGAGATGGCATAACAGTCTATTTCTCAAAGTATCGTTTACTTGAATGTATGCGAAGTACTGACAGTACTGGGGCATCGCAAGCTCAATTGCTTTATACTAGAGTGAGAACTTACATACGGTGATGAACAAATGGTATCAAATAGGGGGTGAAATTACAGTATTTTTAGGAAGTAACCTGCATTTGTGGAGGGAGACTAGGGCAAACGCATCAAAATGCTAAGCTGCAATAGTGAAGTGGCGAAGAGGTGAAATGGTGAGTTCTTAGCGGATATAGAAAGTAATTCGATATGCAAAATATAAAATCGTGCTAGTTCCCCGTCAAGAATGCCACCACTTCACTACTTCGCCGCTTCACAAATTTGGAGAATGGCTTTGATGCGTTTGCCCTAGGTGATCAGCACCTGATTATCAATTTTCACCATTGCATAATAATCATCCAAAAACCTACTATCATGAAGTTTATAACAAAGCAAATACATGCTTTTTTAGATTATCCAGTTGCCCTTGCACTAATGGGCCTTCCCTTTTTGCTAGGCTTAGGTAGTTCTAATCCGCTAGCTTTACAACTGTCCGTAGCTACGGGAGTTGCAGCCTTTATTTTAACCCTATTAACTGACCATCAACTCGGCGTATTTCGTGTCATTTCTTACAAGATTCATTTACTTGTTGACTTCATTGTTGGTCTAACATTCGTGCTGGCGCCATTCATCTTTTCCTTTGAAGGCTTGGCCTCTTCTTCCGCCTGTTTGGGTGGACAGGAAAAGAGTAACATTAAACCCAATGAGGGTGCTAATAGGGTAAGGGCAAAATTTGGCGAAGTTTATTTTGAAGTATTAGTGGAAATTGGAAGGACGAAATCGGAAGTTGGAAAGCAGACCCTGGCGCTGCCCTGTCCGTTCTGGCGTTAATCAGGCACAGACTATTTTTCTATAAAGCCAACGGTTCCTATCTGCTAAAACTTACCTATATTGCAAAATATAATATTGCGGTATGATTTGGCGAAGAATCCTTAAAAGACTCACTGGCGAAAAGCCTAACGTCCTCCATTACATTGTGGAGGTATCTCTGATTATTGTTTCCATTCTGGTGGCCATCCAGGCAGACCGATACCAACAAAATAAAAAGAATCAAGAAAAGTTGACGAGCTACCTAGAGGCGGTGTATCAAGATTTGGTAGATGAGCAGGTACGCAACCAAAACAATTTGGATGATTGCGAGCAGGATATCAAAAATATTACACGGAGTTTAAGATTGAGCCAGGTCAATCAAGATGACAGCTTGAACGTAGCACTGAGAAACTTTGGGATTGTGGTGACCAGGGGCGTGTTTCGCGCTTTCCCTCCAATGACCTTTGATATTATGCTACAAACGGGAGACATCGCTTTGATCAAGGACCTTGATTTTAGAAGTAGATTGGCTTCTACTTTTTCTTTCCGGGATGACTACGTGAAACTGGATTTATTGGATTTCAACATACAGACGAGAGAAGCTTCAAAAGCCTTGGCCCAATACGGTAATCTTTCCTGTATGTATAGCCATACTGATGTGCAAATTTGTCTCACCGACAGAGAGGGTTTTATAACCCATTTTCATAATGAACTTTTCAGCCTTCTCCGCACGGCACAGGTTCGAGCCTTTCATCTACATAATGCCGTCCGATACTTTGATAAAACGATCAAAGTAATGGAAGAGTTATATGGTTTTAAGCAAGAGAAAGTAGAAGAAAAAACGCAATAGTTTTGGTATAGGTCGATATAAGCTTTAGGTCCATTCGCATAGGCAATGGCAAGGATGCTTAATATAGGAAACCAGAATGACCTAATCCCCCTTGCCCACCAATACACGCCTAGCCAAACGCAATTCTTTCGCCTCGTAATCCTCCAAGATTTGATGTAGAATACGACCCACTTTGGTACATATTCTGATGGTTTCTACTTTGGGCCAGGTGGCTCTTTCTCCCTTGCTGATCAACTCGCTTAATTCTTCACGGGTTAGCGAAGAGAGTAATTTGGTGGGTTTGATCACACTGAAATCCGCCTTGATATTAATGTCTCCCGTGTAATCCTGCTGCACCACCGAATTGATGGTATTCGCTACCAGCGCTAGGGTCGGAACGTATTTAAAAAATGGCTTGGCCATGGTGTAGTTAAACTGAGTGGTCTCCTTGATTACGGCCGAACCAAACCGGATCATGGGCGCCAGAAAATCATTGCGCTGGAAAGGCGCATTGGCAAAAGGCAAGACCAAAGGATTGGTCAAACTCACGATGAAATGATTCGCCCCAAACAATCGGGCCAATCGCTTAGAGGGCAAATCACTGGACATAGACCCATCCACCCACTTTCTAGAAGGTAAATAGGCTTGAACCTTGCCGTCCTTGTTTTTGGCAAAAAGGGTAGCCGGTGGAAAAACACCAGGTACAGCACAAGAGGCCATCAGGGCAGAGCGAATCAATACATTAGGCGATGCAATGGCATTGAGCAAACGAGATTTTTGCTGTACACCATGCGGAGAAACCGAAATGTTGATTTTGCGACCCGTATATTCAAAGGCTTCCTGAAAAGTTAGATTCGGGATAATATTATTGACCACAGATTCTAAATCCTTTATTCCTAATGAACTTCTCTTCTCGGCGATGTTTTTAAAGATTTTGGCTTCTTTTTCAATGACTTCCAACATGGTTTCCTGATTCAGGAACTCAAGTAATTCATCATCTTTATGTGTGCCGGCCAAAGCGGCAAATATGGCTCCGGCACTTGAACCAGAAATTACATTCGGGATTAAGTTATGTTCAGCCAAAACTTTCAATACTCCCCCGTGGAAATTGCCCAATTGGCCACCACCACTTAGCATGAGCGCCGAGCGCCCAAAACAATGACTAGCCCGGCGAAAGAAATCCAATTTGTCTTCAAAACTGATGTTGTTATTATCCTTATCGGCGATATGCAGGATGGCATCGGCCAATTCATCTACATAATCCACGATTAACTGCTTTGTCCCAAAGAGGGCCTTGTCGTATAAGGCAGGATTGCCCATCCCGCCCATATTCCCATGTACGCCTTCATTCAAGGTAAATAGCAAACCATGATCATCTCCCTGCTCCCGGTAGGCTCGTAAGGTTTCGAGGCGCAGGTAAATCTCATCATTGTCGAATGAGTTACTGTAATTCACCTGCTTCCAAGCCGCCATGCCTGATACCTCATCATGTTCCAAGGCGAGTTCCTTCCACGCTTCATAACTTTCGGCCTGGTTTAATTCCTTCTTGATTTTATTCAATCGTTTCGAGTACATTTAATTAGCTTTTGTGCAATTGGGTGAAATGTAAGCCTTCTTTCCTGCTTCAGTTAGAACAAGATAAACGTAGTTCTTGTTTGTCCCTGGGTATTAGTTGCTGCTTATTTGAAAAATCACTTCACTCCTCAATATAAGGGTGCGGAGTTACAATTGGGTTACAAATTGTCTAGGGGAAAAATCAGCTTGCTTAAGGGCTTGATAATTAGCTGATAAGGTGGTGGTGTGATAAAGTCTCAGTTTCGGGAAGATGGAAGATGGAAGTTGGAAGGTGGAAAGCGGAAGGTGGAAGGCGGAATCTCGACTGGGCTAGGCTAGTTTTCCAACTTCCGCTTTCCGATTTTTCAATTTCGTTTTGACCATTACTTAAATGATCAGAATTGGATGGTTTTTAGGATATGAACCTGACTATCGATCAGCAATTTAAAAATTAACATCCCACTGGCTTTATCTGTAGGCTCCAATTGATAAGGAAAGACATAATCGCCAGCCGACTGCTGTTGATCAATGAGTACTCGAAGTTCCCTACCCATTAGGTCAAAAACAGAAAGTTGTACCTGGCTTTCCTGCTTGAGATGGTATCGTAGCTGCGTGTGGGTGGAGAAAGGATTGGGAGCGGCGGTGAAAGCTACTTCCTTGGCAGCTTGGATGGGTTTCTCCAGCAGGGTAAGTTTCGTTACG
>Ga0070727_10001313_pt1 | contig 26721 bp, 22 predicted proteins | sample tdAd472_FD_66722 | JGI IMG/M metagenome (GOLD analysis project Ga0070727, IMG submission 66722) | Marine sediment microbial communities from the Atlantic coast under amendment with organic carbon and nitrate - tdAd47.2 | ecosystem: Environmental > Aquatic > Marine > Coastal > Sediment | place...
CCACGGCAGGATCGCGGCGCGATTGCTGATGACGAGGACCTACAAACCCGACGGACTTCTTGCAGACCTTGCGCCGCATATTGCAGACCCTGAGTACGGCATCGCAGGACACCACATCTACTGCTTCAACCAGGTCGAGCGTGCCGAACAATGGCGGCACGCGTTTCTCGACTCACTGCGGGTCCGTGGTTAACCCACGCAGCATGCACACATGACGAGACGCAGCCGACGAACTCGACGGGTAGCGGATGAAATCCGGCAATTACCGTGGCGCACGATCGTAAATCCGTACGCGCCCATCGAAATTCTCGACGGCGGGCAGATCGAGACCATCGTCCAGGCGTCATACAAAGTGCTCGAGACGCAGGGCATGCGTTTTCTGGACACGGACAGCCGCAAACTCTTGCGAGAAGCAGGGGCCGACGTCGACGAGACCAGCATGATGGTGCGTTTCGACGCCGGGCTCATTAAAGAGAAACTTGCATCAGCGCCGGCCAGCTTCGGCCTGCGCGCACGTAACCCCGCACATAACCTCGAAATCGGCGGTAGCAACATCGCCTTCTCGTCTGTTGGCGGTCCGGCTTTTTGCAGCGACCTCGACAAGGGACGGCGACCCGGAACTTACGACGAGATGTGCGACTTCCTGCGCATCGTGCAAAGTCTCAACATCGTGCACCAGGAAGGCGGCGGCGCGTTCGAGGCGATGGACCTGCCGGCGGAGTCACGGCACCTGGACCTGTATCTCGCACAGATCCGACTGCTCGACAAGAACGCCCAGTCGTACGCGCTCGGACGCGCGCGCACTGTGGATTCCATCGAGATGGCCTGCATCGCGCTCGGAACCGACCGTGCCGGACTGGCTGCAGAACCTGCCCTGCTCGGCGTCATCAATACCAATTCGCCATTGCAACTCGATATTCCGATGAGCGAAGCCGTTTTCGAGCTGGCTGGTGCCGGCCAGGTCTGTTGCATCACGCCATTCACGCTTGCAGGTTCGATGAGCCCGGCCACGCTGGCAGGGACCCTCGTGCAGCAAACCGCAGAGGTGCTTGCCGTCGTAGCCTTCGCGCAATCTGTCAATCCCGGCGCACCCGTCATGTACGGCAGCTTCGCCTCCAACGTCGACATGCGCAGTGGCGCACCCGCGCTGGGCACCCCCGAGTACGCGAAAGCAGCACAGGCCAGTGGCCAGATCGCGCGACAACTGCGCCTGCCGTTTCGCTCGAGCAATACGACCGTCTCGAATTGCGTCGACAGCCAGGCCGCATTCGAAAGCCAGACGTCGTTGTGGGGATCGGTCATGGGTCATGCCAACCTCGTCAATCATGCAGCGGGCTGGCTCGAAGGTGGCCTGACGGCGTCCTTCGAAAAGCTCATTATCGATGCGGAGATGTTGCAGATGATGGCCGAATACCTGCGGCCACTCGAAGTGAACGACGACGAGCTTGCGCTGGGGGCGATTGCCGAAGTCGAACCCGGTGGGCATCATTTCGGCACCAGCCACACGCTTGCTCGCTACGAGACCGCTTTCTACACGCCCATGCTCGCGAACCGCCAGAATTTCGAATCCTGGCAGGAATCGGGCAGTATCGACATCAGCGTACGCGCCAATGCGATCTGGAAACAGATGCTGCGCGACTACGAACAACCCGCGCTCGACCCGGCGATCGACGATGCGCTGGTCGAGTACGTCGAGAAAAGAAAACAGGCCATCGCGGCTGCAGCCAGCTAAAGAACGGGATAGGTACCATGCGACCGACGTTAAATATTCTGTCAGACGATCTCATCGCTAACATACTCGGTGAGGCCAGGCGCATCATGGCCGAGACCGGCATGGAGATTCGCGGCGAGAACCTGCGGCAACGCCTGCTCGACCACGGACTCAAGACTGACAGCACGGGGAAGCGAATCCTGTTCCCGCCGGATGTGGTCGATACTGCTGTCGCCAACGCACCGAGTTCTTTCACGCTACACAACCGCGATGGCGAGCCACATGCCGAGATCGGCGGCTACAACGTGCACTACGTACCCGGCTCGAGCGGGCTAAAAATCCAGGACCACCGCACAGGCGAGACACGTCTTGCAGACAGTAAAGATTTCGTCGAGTACGCGCGCCTCTGCGACGGCCTCGAGCACATCGCCTATCTCGCGACGGCGTTCTCGACCAACAAGGATATCGAGTCGCAAGTGTCTGACGCCTGGCGCCTGTACATGTGTCTGATCACGTCGAAGAAACCGGTCGTCTCGGGCGCTTTCTCGGAGCACGGCGTCCCCCGCATGGTGGAAATGCTGGAGCTCTTCCGCAACAACCGCGCCGACCTGATCGAGAAGCCGATGACGATCTTCACGATTACGGCGACCGGCAATTTCCGTTACGGCGAGGACTCCTGCCAGAACCTTCTGGATTGCGTCGAAGCCGGCATCCCGGTCGAGATCGTGCCCGTCACACTGATGGGCCTGATCGCACCCGTCACGCTCGTGGGTGCCCTGGTTTTTCATTGTGTCGATGTGCTCACCGGCCTGACGATGGCGCAGATTGTCAGACCCGGCGCACCGGTACTGTTCGGCGGCGCACCTGCGACCTTCCACATGAAGGCGGCAAGCTCACCGATGGCCGCCATCGAGGCCCAGCACCTGAACGTCGCCTACGTCGCGATTGCGAAGTCACTCGATTTGCCGACGCAGGCGTACATGGCGCTCGGCGACGGCAAGTTTCTCGATGCCCAGGCCGGTGGTGAGACATTCAGCAGCGCCCTGCTCGCGGCCATCGCCGGCGTGAACTCCGTATCCGGGCCCGGAATGCTCGATTTCGTATTGACCTTCAGCCTGCCCAAGCTCGTGTTCGACAACGAAGTCTGTGGCCAGGCGCTGCATTTCGTGCGCGAGATCAGGCCGCTCGACGACCTGCCAACAGCCGACCTCGTTGGCCAGTTGATGCAAGAGGATCACCTCATCACATCGCCACATACACTCGCACACTGGCCCAACGAGCTGTATCTCACCGATCCCGTGATTGATCGCGAGAATCGAGAGACCTGGGAAGAGAAAGGCTCGCGCCTGCTGTACGACCGGGCCTGCGAGGAGGTCGAAAAGCGTTTGTCGGACTACGTGCCAATCGAAACGGATGCCGCCGCCGAAACCGCGATGCGCGACCTCGTGAAGGCCGGCCTGGTCGAGCAAACAGACTTGCCCGAGCTACCCCCGTTGGCCGAGAAGCGGAAACCCTCGGCAACAGGACGTCGCCGCAGTCGCCGCCGCCGGCGACCTGCTGAAAATACGTAGAGCGCGAGTGCTCGGGTTTGCCGTAGGATTACGCCGGATTGAACCTGGTGTGGGGCCGTAGCTCAGCTGGGAGAGCGCTGCGTTCGCAATGCAGAGGTCGGGAGTTCGATCCTCCTCGGCTCCACCAATTCTCTTGTTTTACAGCGACTTGTAAGCGCCGGTAATCGACGTCTTGTGGTATTCCCGGAGCAGTCTCTGGGCATTGCGCAGCCAGCGGCAGCTGTCGCAGGCACATCGCCGCAAGCTGTGCTTTTCGCGGATTAAGTAAGCATCGACGTAGTCGACACTGACCTCAAACGTACCGACGAGCGCCTCCATCGGCTGTTCCATCAACACGCTGAACTCATCGTTGCGATTGAGCCAGTGACATTCCTCGCCCTGCTCGCATAGCTGGCAGGACTCGTGTTCCGCGTTGTAATACCGGTTCATCGGGCAATCGTTGGTTTCGATGTGCGATGCCATCAACATGCGCGGATAGGTGAGCGCTTCGATGAATTTCTGTCGCATCGGCCCCCCGGCGTTTTTACACGATAAGTCCCCTGATCATACCTCAGCTTGTCACTGCTTGCTGATCACCTCGATCGACTCCAGAGCCGCGAGGTATTCCGCAACATACTCGAGCGGCACGTCGCCGAGCTGTGCCACGAGCCAGTCACGGATGTCGCTGACCGAACGCTCGCCGTCCACGAAATTCAGCGCCTCGTAAGTAAACATGCGGCCACCACCATGTGGCGTGCTGTGCCCGGGGAGGCGCAACTCAGCAAGTTTCTCCGACCCCAGCTTGTCTTCGATGTAGGAATACCCGAACGCGTGCATCGGGCCTTCGATGTCCGGATTGCGAACGTAGACCGTTTCGTCGCCGGGAACGAAGATTGCCGGCACCGGCATCACGAACAATCCCGCCAGCTGGTCGAGGAAGCGGTTCGCGCCAGCTACCTGCATATCGGTAAGCGGTGCAAATGGCTGGATGCTCTCCACCTTGGCGCGCTCGACTGCGAAATGCACCCCCGTAGACGCCGCGCCGTCGGGGGCTGGCAGCATCGGCCTGCGCTCCAGCAGTGTGGCGCCGCGCGCGAGCGCGTTGCGCCGGAGCATCTCCAGCACGGCAGGCACGTCCTCCTCCGACATGTTGGCGAGGAACCAGCCGCTTACCGCGCCGATAAACGCCGAGCGCTTGAGCTTGGTTGGGTCTATGTTCGCCGCCAGGTCGAAATTGGTATGAATGTAGCGGTCCGGCCACTCGTGCAGGTAGAGGCCCGGGATACTCCAGGTACCCTCGAAAAAGACGTCGTGGTCGCTGCCCATGTCGAGCCCTTCCATCTGCGCGAGCAACGGTTCCTTGCCGCCTTCAGGGGCATTGAGCGGGAAGTCGACGTTTTCGCCGTCCGTGAAGCGTTGCGTCTGGTCGTTCATGAAGTGGCCGATCTCATGACCGAGATCCGCGATGAACGACGGCACGCTGTACGGCCCTCCCGAAATACGGAATACCGCTTTCGTAACCGGCCCACCGCCGACCATGTCCATGTGGATATTGGCTTTTATACGTGAGGGATCATCGTGCTCCGCCAGGTACATGATGCTGCCTTCGATTTCCGCCGGCCACAGGAAGCGCAACGTGCGCCGAGGCCGCGGCAGGATGCCGTTTTCAATCAGCGCATTCAGCGTGCGCGCGGTCTCGAGTATGGCCATGCAACCCGACGCATTATCGTTTGCGCCAGGACGCGGATGGTCGAGGTGACAGGTGTAATGAATGACCTCGTCTTTTCTGTCCGTCCCCTCGATCGCGGCCGTGACGAACTCGTAGTGTCCTTTCTCGTGGCCCGCATCCACCCTGGCATGGAACAGGATCTCTTCGCCTGCCTCGAGTCGCTGCTGTAATTTGCGGGCTTCGCCCAGCGAGATCATGAAACCGAAAGATTTTGTCGTTGGGAAACTGCTCAAGTGCCCCCAGCGAACGAGGCGATCGTCTTCTTTCCACCACGCACTGCGTTGGTTCGGCGCGTACGAGATGATGCCGGCCGCGCCCTTCTCGCCTACGGCGAGTTCGACGATGGCCCCGGGCTGGCTGGACGTGAGAACGAGCTTGCCCGCAACGTCTTTTTCCTCGTAGTCGGTCTCGGCGGTACCCGCGCCGACATCGATAAGTGTCGTCGTGACATCACCCGAGAGGCTGTCCTGCGCCAGCGTCAGCGGTACCGAGTCCCAGTCGCCCAGTCTTCGCAGTCGCCGGGTCTCACCGTCGACTCGTTCGAGTTCCCAGAGCTCCGCAGAGTGCACGTCCCATACCGGCCGCGACTTCTGCGTACCGAACATGGTCTTGCCATCGGCCGCATAGCGCAGAATCTCGACGTCCTCGAGACCGTACAGTTTGAGTTGGTCGTAGATATGCTGTGTCGCCTTGTCGAACTGCGCCCCGGATCGCATGCGATGTTGCAGCGTGATTGTGTCGAGATTGCGTTTTGCCGCTTCGCCGGAGGTCTCTTCAGCAATCTGCTTGAGCGTTTCCTCGGGCACCAGGACCCTGAGATCTGCCTGGGCAGTCAAAGTTACAAGCAATAGCAGTACTGAGATCGAGCGAATCATTTCGTCCGGTGTCCTGGTCAGTTCGCGAGACGGCGAATGCTAGCACGGGACGATTAGTCGATTGCAGGCCGAACGAGTGTACGGGCAATCCGAAATGCTTCGGCAGGCATCAGGCGTGTAGTCTCTGGAAAAATACCTGCCGTGACAGGAAATTCACTATGCCCGCCAGCTACATGAGCTTACGGCTGCTGTTTTTCAGCGCCTGCATTGCTGTCGTCGCGCCAGCGATGGCCACGGAGCCCCTGTACGACCAGGACAATGGTGCGATATCCGGAACCTTCAATTTTCCGGATAGCACGGAAGGTGCGACCCTGGTGCCGAAGGGCCGACACGCCTTCTCGGTGTTCGCCATGATGTCGAGTCACTCGACCAACGAGACCCGTGGCGACGAAATGCTCACGCTCGACGGCGAAACGACCCGCCTCGAGTTTCGGTACCGCTACGGCCTGACCGATCGGCTCGAAATTGGCATTCGGCTACCCTACCTGTGGCACGAATCCGGGAGTTTTGATCCGCTCATCAAAGACTGGCACCAGGCCTTCGGCCTGCCGCTCGGCAGCCGTGTCCGGCGCGAGGACAACCAACTGGAGTTCTCCTACCAGGACGCGTCCGGAACGCTTCTCGACTATCAGCGCAATTCGCACGGTATCGGCGACCTGCGCCTGATTGCCGGCTGGCGCCTGACCGATGGCCCCGATCACAAAGCAGCACTACGTTTCGGCGTGAAGTTGCCAACGGGTGACACCGCGGATATGCATGGCAGTGGTGGGACGGACTTAAGTATAGGTATCGCCGGCGAATGGCAGCAACTTTTCGGTATCGAAAGACTGCACGGCTTCTACCGGGCGCACGCGAACTTCCTCGGCGAACCGGACCTGCTGCCCACTCGTCACAATGATTTCATCGGCCAGGTCTCGACGGGCGTCGGCTACCGCCTGATCGAATCAATCGAATTGCGCGTTCAGGCCGCCGCGCGCAGTGCCACCCACGATTCGGACATCGAGATTCTCGGGCAGGACGCTGCCTGGATTACGTTCGGTGGCAATTTCAGGCTCGCGAACAACTACGAATTGAGCCTGGCGGTCACAGAAGACCTCAACGTGCGCTCGGCGCCCGATTTTTCATTTCTGCTCGCGTTGCGCTACCTTCCCGCATCCTGGTAACGGAGTCCCCTATTTCCGTTGTGCTAGTGACCGATGGCCCAGGTTACATGCGTGATGTGCCGCGTACCGTCGGGGTCGATTCGGATAAAGGTCTCGTGCTGACCGCGACTCCGAGCCAACCGGTCTGGCCGTAAGTCAGGTTACAGATGCGGATTTGTCCTGACGGACCGTTGCAACGCCGGCGAATATTGCTCTTGGTGTTGCCACCTGTGTCCTCGATCATATTGAGGACCGTCGACGCACTCCAATCGCCGATGGCTTGTGTTACGTACGGATCCCAATCGTTTGTCGTACTGTTGACGATCGTCAGGTCGAAGGAACTTGTCGTCCTCGCCCAGTGGTAATTGCTCCACGCGTGATTCGCGAGGCTCGGTGCGGAAATAAGGGTGGCCCCCAATACGGCTGCAAGGATCTTATTTATGTCGTCCCCCCTGGAATTGAAATACGGCTAGCCTTGACGCTTCACCGAGTATAGAGAGCGCTGGTGAGTCACTGCAAAAGGCGCTTCACTCGCGACACGTGGCCGGCAGGTGATTTCGCGCGATGCTGCCTTCGGCATGGCAATCCCAGCTTATGTCGCCATCGTTCGCGGCCGGCGTCAGCACGATCGTGCCTTTTGTGAGCTCCGGGATCACAGTGAAGTGAATGCGAACAACACCATCTTCCTCGAGTTCGTAATAGCCACCATCGGGATAATCCGCCCGGGCCGGTACATCGAGATCGCTGTCGGCCCCGGGCCACGCTGTGAATTGAAGGTGATGCAACGCGATCGCCGTCCTGATGTCTTGAGTCTCCGAGTACGCATAGAGGGTCCGGTACATGAGTTCACGCTGAAATTGCATGTGCGACACGTTGAGCAGGATGAACACCGGCACCGCCAGCCCGATGGCATCGACGATCATGCTCATGATCGTCGGTCTGCGTTCCTTGAACGTCGCCGGGTCGTTGTCGGCGAGATGCGCGATCAGTTTTTCCCGCATTTCAGTCGACTTCAGCGTCTTGCGATTGACGACAATGGATTTGGCAATCCAGTCATGGGCGGCCTGGCGGTTTGGCGTCACCGCCGCCAAAAACACGAGCGCGTATGTGAGGACAGTCGCCGCCAGCAACAGTGGCCGAGGCCTTTCGAAGATAAGAAACGCGCCGGCGATCAGACCGGCCAGTACCAGGCTGCGAAAAACAGCACTCGGCAGCGTCAAGGTTTCGAGTGACAGGCTCACGACCCTGATGTCGCCCAGCAACTGGCCTGGTGTTGCTCGAAGCGGGCTGATCCAGGCTACGATGAAATACAGAAAAGCGACCGCCAGCATCACTACGCCGTTGTGATCGGGTGCCAGTCCCAGCGGGGCAAGCACGTGGTCGCCGACGGCAGTCGCGACGAACAGGACGACAATAAAATCAACAAAGAGCGCGAATGTCCGGATGGCGAAATCGGCGAACAGAGGCCTCGGTTTCCGCAAGCGCATCACTTGAACCGCGGTAGCAACCCACTAATTCCTGCGCCGACGATAACGAGGACGAACGCGACCTTGTCGAGCCCTAAGATCGGGCTACCGCCATAGCCGAACATTGCCAGTATCGCGAGACCGAGGCACAACATCATCGCACCGATAATCTGCCGCGCGGCAGCCGGGACGGGCACGTCTGCCCTTCGTGGACGTCGTTCGAATATGGACAGCGACATCGCAATCGGCAACAGGATGACCAACAACGTTCCAATCCAGATCGGCCTTGTCAACCACCAGGCCGGCGTACCGGGCTCCACGCCGAGGCCAAAACCACCCGTGTAATAGAGCAAGGCCGCAACGGCGGCCATCACCGACATGTGCCACAGGTAGACGGTCATGATCATGCTGTTGATCAGTACCGTGGCCGCCCACAAGCGCACTCGCGACAATACGCGTCGCATCGGTCCCTCGAGCGCCAGGAGCACGCCGAATTGAATCAGACCGAGCACCAGCAATGTAACTTTGGGCGGCAATGTATTGCTAATGTGCTCGTCGGGCGAACTGACCATCGCCAGTGGATACGGCCCTTCGAAGATCAACAGGTAGAGAACAATGAATGCGATCACCGCATTGGCCAGGAGCATCCCGGCGCCACCAATGCGCTCGTCTCGCCACGCGAAACCAAGCTGGTGTACGGCGAGCCACACCCAGAAGTAATTGGTCCACCCCAGCCACTGCAGGTCAGCCACGAAAAAGGCGACGTCGGTCAGCGCGGCCAGTGCTACGAACATCCAAAAGGACAAGAAACCGAAGCGCCGCCAGAGTCGATAAGCCGCTGGCGCCAGGATCACAACCATGATGTATATCGCGAGGAACCAGGTGGGGATCAGCGACGCTTGCGAAACGAACCGGATTGTTTCCCCTGGGACTTCGGCGACATTCAGTACAACCGCGAACGCGGCCCATGCCACGAGGACGATAAGCAATGGTGCGACGAGCCGGTGCAAGCGTGCGGCGAGCCACTCGGCGTAGTGCACGTTTTTCCTCCGCGCACTTTCCAGCGACACGGCATTTGAGTAGCCACCGACGATGAAGAAGATCGGCATCACCTGGAACAACCAGGTCACCCAATGCATCCCCGGTCGGCTCTCGAGCAATTGCCCCGGCGTCAGATCGCCGTCGACGTAGTACAGCGTCGCGATCAGCCAGTGGCCAACTATGACGAAGAGGATCGATACAGCACGCAGAAGGTCAACGTACCGATTTCGCTCGGGCGGTGTTGCCGCCGCCATTTCCAATGCCTGGGACCAAATGCGCATTCGCCCCCCTGTCCGAATGTCGATTTGGCGGCCAGTCTACACGACCGGAACCCACGCAATCGCTGCTCCCCGCGATTTAATGCGAACGATTTGCATTTGTTTCGCCTATAATCCCTGCTTCAAGACGCAAGATGAAAGCTACAATCCAAGCAACAAATATTTTAAAACAAGGGGTTAGTCAATGAAATCTAAGGTATTTGCAGTACTGAGCATCGTTCTGTTTGCAGCACTCGGCAGCACCTCCGCATTCGCGCAGGATCACACGCGCGGCTGGGACTCAGGCAATGTAGTACAGGTCACCGAAGTGCATACTAAAGACGGCATGTTCAATGCTTACATCAACGATCTCAGCAACGTCTGGCGCAAGTTCCTTGAGGCGCAAAAAGAAGATGGCGACGTGATCAGCTATGGCATGTATTCCAATACGAATCCCCGTGCGGATGAGCCGGATCTTTATCTCACCGTTACTTTTAAGAACTGGGCAGCGTTCGACCGTGGCGTCGAGTACTTCGAAGAACTCGGCTCGCAGATACTCGGCTCAACCGACGAGATGCGCGAAGCCAATGTCGATCGCGGCGAACTGCGAGTCATCGGCAGCACCTACACGCTGCAGGAAATCAAGTTCAAGGACTGAGTCATCGCATTTAGTTGTCACGGAGACCCCTGCCCTGGCAGGGGTCTTCTTGTTCAGGGAGTCGGGTTAGAATCTCTTCATGTCCCTGATATTAGACAACACACCACTCGTCACCGTCATCGGCGGCGCCAGTGTCGATGTTTATGGCAAATCGACTAAAGCCGTACGAGACCACGACTCCAATCCGGGCGAGGTTCACACGTCACCCGGCGGCGTCGCCCGGAATATTGCGGAGAACCTTGCGCGACTCGGTGTCAATTGTCAGCTAATAACGGCGATTGGCGATGACCAGTACGGTGAAATGCTGCTCGCACAGGGCAGCGCATCAGGCATCGACATGCGGCTCGTGCAACGGCTGGATTCAGCACCGACATCAACCTACCTTGCCGTTCTCGATGACAGCGGCGATATGCGAGTGGCCATTTCCGACATGCGCGTCATGGATGAACTCGGTGGCGAGCAATTGGCTATTCACCAAAACGTCATCGAAGAATCTTCATTGATTATTCTCGATGCGAACCTTCCCGACGATGCGCTGGCATGGCTCACAGACACGTTTTCCGAGCACACTATATTTGCAGACACGGTATCGACGGCGAAGGCGTCACGACTACTACCCTATCTGCATGCAATACACACATTGAAGACGGGGACTATCGAAGCCGAAGCACTCACGGGACTCGAGGCCAGTAGCGACGGCGAGATCCAGAAGCTGTCAGAGTGGGTTCATAGTCACGGCGTCGCACGATTGTTAGTTACTCGAGGCGACCACGGCGTTTTCTACAGCACGGACAGAACCCGGGCGATAATGGCCCCGCACCAGAACATCCCTGAGATAAGCAACACGACCGGCGCAGGCGATGCGTTCCTCGCGGCCATTGCGTATTCGTGGCTGCAACAGTGGTCGCTCGAACGCTCGGTTCATTTCGCGCTGGCTGCCGCTCAAATTACAATTCAATCTCACAAGACTTGTAGCCCTGCTCTGTCGGTTGCAGCGATCAAACGAGAACTCGAAGCACATGATGCCGAATAATCCTCATCTCGATATCGCGCCTGAAGTCGCTAATGTGCTGCAAGAGCAAAGAGCCGTTGTCGCGCTCGAATCGACGATCATCAGCCACGGCATGCCGTATCCGCAAAATGTAGACACGGCACTGCGTGTCGAACAGGCTGTTCGGGATGGCGGTGCGACCCCCGCAACGATTGCCATCCTCGGTGGGCGCCTGAAAGTCGGACTGTCCGAGGAGGAAATCAATCACCTTGGCGAGCGCGGGCAGCAGGTCATCAAGACGAGTCGCCGGGACCTGCCGTTCGTCATCGCGCGCGGGGAAGATGGGGCAACAACGGTCGCCGCGACGATGATCATCGCGGCAATGGCTGGTATCCGCGTCTTCGCAACAGGCGGCATCGGCGGCGTGCACCGTGGCGTCGAAGAAACCATGGATGTCTCCGCTGATCTCGACGAACTCGCCAGGACCAGCGTTGCGGTCGTTTGCGCCGGCATCAAGTCGGTGCTCGACATCGGTCGCACGCTGGAGTACCTGGAGACCAAGGGTGTTCCGGTTGTCGGCTACCAGACGGATACGCTTCCCGCCTTTTACACGCGCTCCAGTAGTTACGCAGTCGATTACCGGGCAGACGGCGTCGCCGAAATCGCCGATGCGCTGCAAACCAAGTGGGGCCTTGGACTCGGCGGTGGCATGGTGATCGCAAATCCGATTCCCGAAGAACATGCGCTCGAGAATGACGAGATCGATACCGTCATCGCCGAGGCCATTGCCGAGCTGACACCCAACGGCATCAAGGGGAAAGATGTTACGCCGTTCCTGCTTGCAAAAGTCGCCGAGTACACCGGCGGCAGGAGCCTCACGGCCAATATCGAACTCGTGCTGAATAATGCTCGGCTCGCTGCAGCGATCGCTGCGCAAGTCACCCAGACCTAGTCGGAAAGTACTTCGTCCAGAGTCTTCCTGATCTCGGCCGCCCAGTATGGTGCGCGGTACGCGGCCTTTTGAGAATGGCTTAGATTCTCTTCGCCGGCAGGAAACTCGTGTTTCGGCAGGTCATACAGGTTGAAGCGAATACTTTGGTCGCGATCAATGACGAGCAGACCGGGTGTACCCCACACCTCGTACAACTTCGCTGTTTCGTTACCATCGCGAAGCACCGTGAAGTCGTAGCCAGCATTCTCGATAAATGCAGCTGGATCACCCTTGTCGTCACGGAAGTGCACAGCAAGCACGCGAACCTCGGCGCCGTGCTCCAGGCGGATACTCTGGATATGCGGCATCAACGCCTTGCAATAGGGACACCAGGTCGCCCAGAAAAGAAGAATGACGGGTTGTTCGGCGGCGACGTCGCTCAGCGTGACCGGGTCACCGCTTATCGACTCGAGCATAAAGTCCGGGGCAACAGATGCCTCGACGGCGAAACCAACGCCCGGCAACAGGCTGCCGAATATCAGCAGTACAAATAGAGATCGCATGGACAGGAAGACCTGCCCCGCCCACTCCTTATTACAGACCTGGAATGAATATGTGCGTCAGTCGAAGACGACGTCCATCAGGATATCGTGAATGACCTGTGTCGCAATTTCCACGAGCAGCACTTTGCCATCAACGATAATGCGCTCATATCCCCTGGGCGGGGCCGGCAACGTCTTGATCAAGCCGTCTGGCAGGTATTGCTTTGCGATCCCCGGCGGTAACGGCTTGCCGCGCGCGAGATTCTTTTCAATTCCGGGCGGCAGACCTTTGTGCTTGCCTTTCCCATTGCCGTTGCCCTTATGCGAGCTGGAACCGTGGTCTGAATACCAGGCGCCGATGATCTTGATCTCATCGTCTGTAAATACAACACTGACGCCGATTTCGGCCGTTGCCTGTGACGACAGGCCAAACAAGCTCGTCAGAACGACAATTGCCGCGAAAATAGTCCGTTTCATGGGGCCAGCCCCTCGTCAGGATCGATACGATCAATGTAGCGTCCGGACAGCCCTGCGGAATGTTAATCAGGTCACATCTCTGCTCGTTCGATCCAATCGTGGACCGTGGCCTCGATATAGGGCAGCGGCGTTGAAGCAACCTGCAGCACCGTATCGTTGAATTCGCGGATGTCGAACCTGTCGCCGAGCCGATCCTGCGCCTCGGCTCGTAATTCAAGGATTTTGAGCATTCCCAGCTTGTACCCGAGCGCCTGGCCTGGCCAGACCGCATACCGCTCAATCTCGCTGACCGCGGTCCCTTCTTCGACACCTTCGACATCAACCATATATTCGATCGCTTGCTCACGACTCCATTTCTTCGCGTGCATCCCGGTATCGACTACAAGGCGCACGGCACGGTGCAACTCGGCCTGCAAACGTCCAAGATCACCGTAGGGATCGTCGTCATACATACCCATTTCTGCGGCAAGCTGTTCGGCGTACAGCGCCCAGCCCTCGCCGGCGGTATTGGACCAGATCGCCTGAACGATTGGCGGGACGTCCTGTTCGACGGTCGTCGCAAAATGCGTGTGGTGCCCCGGAATTGCCTCGTGATAGCTCAGGGTGGGCAGCGCGAATCGCGGATGCACCGCCGTGTCGCGCACGTTGAGCCAGTAGACCCCCGGCCGCGACCCGTCCTTCGCGGGCGGATTGTAGTATCCGGTCGGCGCCGAGTCCTGGCTGAATTCCGGTACTGGTCGCACTTCCACCGGGTGCTTCGGCTGGTTCAGGAACCACTCCGGCATCACTTCCTTAATGCCGGCAACCTGGGCGCGCGCATCCGCGAGCAGCGCTTCCTTGCCTGCGGCGGTATTCGGATAGGCGAATCGCTCTTCGACGCCCAACTGCTGCATACGCTCGCCAACGGTACCCTCGGTATATCCTTCGGCAACAAGTATCGCGTCCATTTCGATCGTAATTCGTCCGACCTCGTCGAGACCCGTCTGGTGAACCTCGTCCGCGGACCGGTACGAATCTGTCATGTGACGAACCATTGCCTCGTAAAGAGCCGCGCCATTCGGAACCCGCCAGATACCGGCATCGTGTGGCGCCGATGGCCGAATCTCTCCCAGGTAATTCGCAATGGCCCGATACGCCGGAATCACCTCTCCATCAACAATGGTGAGCGCTTGCTCAGCGTACTCGGCGGCTCCCTCGACATCTGACGCATCGAGGCGCTCGATGAATGACACGTACATCGCGTTTTCGCTAGCGGGTCCTGCGATGAACGACTCCACCACGGCCTTTGACTTGTCCACTACGAAATCAGGGGGAATGGCACCCTTCGACACGGCATCCCTGACGTTCTCCAGCGCACCGTCAAGCGCGCCTTTGACGCCGGCCAGCCTCACGAGATACGCCTCGGCCTCCTCGGCGTTCGTGACGGGCTGTTGGTTATTGAGGAAGTTCGGAATAGAAACGGTCGGCCCGGACAGTTGGTTAATCGTGTACGGCAGGTACCAGAAGCCGAAGCCATCAATAGTGGTTCCGAATTCGACAACCTGGACAGGTGCGAGCGCGCCCTCCATCAGCGTCGTTACGGTCGCGTGGAGACGAGGCCGGTTGCCACTCAGCGACGAAGGGTCCATCGCTTTGAGCCTGTCGAGCGCCGCCGCAATCTCCTCTCGTCGGGCGGTCTCACCGTGCAATGAACGAGTCATGAGCCGGTGCGCCGTGCGCGGTACGACCAATTCGGAGACGCCGTACGTCGTCGCAAGCTCCGGATGGTGATAGAAGAATGCCCGCGTCAGGTCGTCGAACGCCCTGTCGAAAGCGTCATCCGGCGATTCCGCCTGCGTTGCCTGGTTCGGTGCCTGCGTTTCGGCAGGTGCCTTGTCGCCAGAACCGCAGGCGGTTAGCACAAAAGTCAGACTTACTACTAGCGTAGCAATTCGTTGCATCGTCGATTACCTCGATTTTTTTATTCAGTAAGCGTTCAACGCATCATGAGTAAATGCGCTTCATGAGTGGGCCCATTTTTCGCATGCCCACCATGGCCATCGTCGTCAGCATACCGGACATCATCGCGCCCGTTACCCCACAGGTCAGCGTGTCCTGCCCGGTGAGCCAGAGCCCGGGGATACGGGTGCGTGGGCCAAGCCAATCCTGCTGCAGGCGCTCTGTCGTGTGGTCGAGCCCGTAGAGCTCACCTCGTTGATAGCCGGCGAACCAGTCAGTCGACAGCGGTGTAGAGACTTCGTAGTAGTCCACCCTGCCATCGAGTTGTGGCATTTTGTCGTACAGGTGCCGCATTAGACGTTCGCCGAGCTCGTTCTTGAATGCATCGTATTCCTCACCACGCTTCCCCCAGGTAGTGTCTTGCCATTTTTCGAACCACTCGTAAGGCGCTGGCGCGACAATTTCTATCGTCGCAGTGCCCGGGTGACGTTTGAGATAGTCCGGGTCCTTGGCGGAAGGAAACGAGATGTACACGACCGGAAATTCTGCGTTCCTGTCTGCGACAAAAGCATCGACAGCTGCGTCGTAGTCGTTGTGCGGGTAAATCCAGAAATTGGTTTTCGGGAGGCCCAGTTCCTCGGCCGTTCCCTGTAGACCTATATACACGCCAAGGTGGGCGAAGCTCGGGCGAACGTTTTCGAGGTTCTCCGCGTAGCCCGATGCCTCGACCACGTTATCGGGGAGTAGCCCTTTGAAGGTGTTCGCAATACCGGCAGAGGAAATGACGCAGCCGCAATCGATGCGATGACCGTCAGCCATCTCGACGCCCATCACCCTGCCATCCTCGACGAGGACTTTCTTCACAAGTGCGTAGGTGAAGACCTCGCCGCCCGCTTTCTGGATTTTGGGAATGATGCTGTCGGCAATGCGCCAGCTGCCACCGATTGGATAGAAACCACCATAAAGATAATGCCGCGCGATCATTCCGTGCACCATGAAAGCGGACTGCTTCGGCGGCAACCCCATGTCGCCCCACTGCCCGCAAATCGTGGCAATCAGGTCCTGGTTATCGGTCAGTTCACTCAGCACGTCGTAGGTATTGCGATACAGGCAGTCGGGTCTGCGCCACTTGATAATCGGCGCGGCGAGACTTCTCTGCCAGGGCTTCAGCGTCCGTTCCATGCTGCGTTCGCTGAGCGCGCCGCTGACTTGCTGCAACAAGTCCATGTAACGGTCGATGCCTTCGACCTCGTCCGGAAACTGCCGCACCAGGTTGTCGCGAAACTCCCGCTTGCCGGCGATCGCGTTGAAGACCTTGTCGCCGACATAGTAGCGATCGTATTCGTCAGCCATCGGCGCCCACTCGAGCTTGCCGTCAGACAGGAAGTCGAACATCTTGCGTGTACGTGTCTTGGTGCCAACGTCACCGATGTAGTGCACGCCCACGTCCCATTCGTAGCCGCTGCGCTCGTACGAATGCGTGTAACCACCTGCGGTGTAGTGCTGTTCGAGCACACAGACTTTCCAGCCGAGTTCGGAGAGCAATGCCGCCGTCGTCAGTCCGCCCATTCCGGAGCCGATGACGATGGCGTCATATTCCGGCGCGAGTCTGTTGGCGCGGTAGCGGTACCCGATTCGTAGCGTGCTGGGTTTCATCGGCCGTCAGTCGATCGACTTACTCGCCGAGGGCTGCCTTGAGTCGCGCAACCTCAGCTTCCAGGGCGCTGACGCGCTCCTCGAGATCCGCGACCCCGGCTCGGGCGGGAGATGCGGATGCGCGCGCTTCCGACGCCTGGGCGACATGCGCTTCGACATCAATCGTACCCGAGAACAGGTGCATGTACTCCGCGTCCTTGCGCCCGGGCGTTCGTGGCAACTTGACGGCCAGCGGCGCACCTTCCCGAGCGATGAGACCGTCGAGCGCCACAACGACTTCGGCATTGTCAGCAAAGGTATGCAGCCGGCCGCTACGGGAACGCAGTTCACCAGGCGTTTGAGGACCGCGCAGTAACAGCAGACAGATGATTGCCCGCTCACCATCGTCAAATTGCAGGTCGCTGTAACGTGTATTGCAGAAACGTTGTACGTATTTCTCGGTGCGGCTCTTAAAATTCTCGTCCACGCGAACGAGGTGCTTGGCACTGAGGTCCCGGATCGTGTGCTGCACCTCGCCCTGCGTCAGGTTCATCACGGGGTCCCGCGAGGACTTCTGGTTACAGGCGTTCGTCAGCGCATTCAGCGTCAACGGGTACTGGTCCGGGGTGACGACTGACTTTTCGATCAGGCAGCCGATAATTCGGGCTTCTATGTCATTGAGTTCTGGCAACACGCTGGAACCTCGCCACAGCAGGGTCGAATTGAATTCGACCCGTACTGTGGCGCAAAGCTCCGTCGCGGGCAAGAACTGGCGTATGGTAGTTTTCGAAGTTTAGGTGAGGCGACTGGATTCGCCAGCCAGCCCGGGGAATCAGATGAAAAAGGCATTCGCGCTATTTATTGCTGTTGTCCTGCCCGCCGCGCTGATGATCGGGTACCGGATGCGGCAACCGACGGAATTCGCGTCGATCGAACTCATCGTTTATCCGCTCGTGTTCGGCGGCATCAGCATCATTACCATTCTTTGGCTCAAGCAATATTTCCTTAAAGAGCCACTTTCTGATTTCAACTCAGGCGACGGGAACGCCGGCACCGATATCCTTTGGGGCGTCGGCCTGGTGGCGGTCTATTTCGTACTGTTCTTCGTAGAGCAACAGACGCTCCGTGACCTGCTTGCCTTCCGGTCCAACAGGGAACTCCTGGGCCTGATGCTCGACATGCGCGAGCACCCGTGGATGGTCGTCATATGGTTCGGGCCCGTGCTCTGGATCGGAATTGCGCTCTTTGAGGAACTCGTGCGGGCGTTCCTGCTCACCGGGCTTTGGTCATACTCTGAGCGCCGCGCATGGACGATCGCGGCCATTATTTTCGCCGCCGTACTGGTGGGCCTCGTGCACTGGAGCCAGGGGCCCTACGGCATCGTCACAATCGCGATCAAGAGCACGGTTACCGGCGTTTTCTACTACTACCGGCGCCGGCTGTTGCCTCTGGTCATTGCACACGTGCTTTATGACGGCCTGCAGGTCGGCATGTTGCTGATGACGTACCCGCGCTGAGCCCACTTCCCCCTTGGCTCGGCGCGGCTATTCAAGGACAATACGCCCCTTTTCCGGCTCCGGCCGACTCCCACTTCAAGAGAGAAATCCCGTGCAGAAAATAATTGTTTTGGCCATTGCGCTAGTGCTCGCCGCGTGCGCGAAAGAGCAGGAACCCGCTACACCGACTGTCGAGACCGATGAAGTCACAACGGAAGAAACGTTTGACGTCGGGGTCGATCGCTTTGCCGATGTCGAAGTGCTGCGCTACGAGGTGCCCGGCTTCGACGAGCTGTCGTTGCAGGAAAAGAAACTCGCGTATTACTTGTCGCAAGCCGCGCTCGCCGGTCGTGACATCATTTACGATCAGAACTACAAGCACAATCTGCGCGTCCGCAAGCTGTTGTCGGCGATTGTCGGTACCTACAGTGGCGATCGCGACGGCGAGGATTTCCAGAAACTGCTCGAATACACCAAGCGTGTGTGGTTCTCGCACGGCATCCACCACCACTACTCGTCGGACAAATTCTTGCCCGAGTTCACGCCCGAGGCTCTGATCGCGATGGCTGCCAAGAGCGACCGGTCGAAAATGCCGGTCGACGAAGGTCAGTCGATACCCGAAATGCTCGACATGCTGCGGCCGATCATGTTCGACCCGGACGTCGCGGCAAAGAAAGTGACACTCGATCGTGACGTCGATGTAGTCGTCAATTCAGCATCCAATTACTACAGCGATGTGACAGCCAACGAGGTTGCGGAGTTTTACGCCGCGAAGGTCGATGCCGACCCGGAGCGCCCCGTGTCCTGGGGACTCAACTCGCAACTCGCGAAGGTAGATGGCGAAGTCGTTGAGCGCGTCTGGAAAGCTGGCGACATGTACGGCCCGGCCATCGAACAAATCGTGCACTGGCTCGAGAAAGCCTCCACTGTCGCCGAGAACGACGTTCAGAAAGACTGGATCGATAAACTCGTCACGTATTACAGAAGCGGTGATCTCGCGGACTTTGACGAGTTCAACATCGCGTGGGTAGCCGACACGGACTCGCGCATCGATGCTGTCAACGGCTTCATCGAAGTTTATGGCGACCCGCTGGGTTACCGCGGTGCCTGGGAGTCCGTCGTATCGATCAGGGACCTCGAAGCCACCAAGCGCATTGCCACGATCGGCGCAAACGCGCAGTGGTTTGAAGACAACTCTCCACTGATGGACGAGCACAAAAAGAAAGATGTCGTCGGCATCTCAGCCAAGGTCATAACGGTTGTCATGGAAGGCGGCGACCTGACGCACGGCTCGACTATCGGCATCAACCTTCCGAACCCGAACTGGATTCGCAAGCACCACGGCTCCAAGTCCGTCACCCTCGGCAACATCATGGAAGCGTTCGAGATTGCGGCAGCTGCCGGCGGCCTCAGTGACGAGTTTTCGTATACCGATGAAGAAAAAGCCCGCAACAAGGAGTACGGCGCGCTCGGGTCGTTACTCGACGTTGACATGCACGAGGTCATCGGTCATGCCTCGGGCCAGATCAATCCTGGCGTCGGTACGCCCAAGGAAACACTGAAAAGCTATGCGTCCGCACTCGAAGAAGCCCGTGCCGACCTGGTGGCGATGTACTACATCATGGATCCGAAGCTTGTCGAACTCGGCCTGATGCCATCGCTCGATGTTGGCAAAACCGTCTACGACTCGCAGATCAAGAACGGCCTGCAGTTGCAGCTGCGCCGCATCAAGCTTGGGGATGACATCGAAGAGGCACATATGCGCAATCGACAGCTGATCGCGGGCTGGGCGTATGAAACGGGCCTCGAGGACAATGTCATCGAGAAAGTCGAGAGAGACGGCAAGACCTACTACGTCATTAATGATTACGAAGCCCTGCGTGGCATCTTCGCCGACCAACTGCGAGAGATTCAACGCATCAAGTCGGAAGGTGACTTCGGGGCCGGCCAGGCGCTGATCGAGAACTATGGCGTCAAAGTGGACCGCGCAACGCACGAGGAAGTACTCGCGCGCGTCGAGCCGCTTAATATTGCACCGTATAAAGGCTTCATCCAGCCACGCCTGGTTGCGGTAGAAGAAGACGGCGAGATCGTCGATGTGAAGATTGAGCCGATGGAGAACTTTGTCGACTGGATGCTCGAGTCGGAAGAGAAGTACAGCTTCCTGCCAATCATAAATTGACAGGATTTGCGTCCCGTCGAACCCACTCCCAAGCGAGTGGGTTCGACGTTTAAACCACTTTCATCGTACCCCCCCTTCGTCTATGCTCTGAGCACTCGGCGCGTCAGCCAAAAAGCGATAACAGGCGCGCTATCGCGGTTCTGGCCGCAAACAACAAGTATAGGGGATCCAAATGAAAGCTATGAAAATCTGCAGCGGCCTTGCTGCTGCCACCGCACTGCTGTTCCTGTTCGTTGTTCCAGCGTCTGCACAGGACGACGACGAAGGACCCCAGACATGGGGTGACGACGCCAAGTACGCGACGGTAACCTACATCCAGTTCAAATCCGGCAAGCGCGAAGAGGCCATGGAAATTATTGCCGAGTACTTCGTCCCTGCTACCAAGCAAAGTGGCACATCGCCACCAACGTTTGCTCTGCACTTCCAGTCCGGCAAGTGGGACGCGATGTATGTCTGGGACCTGGAAGGCGGCATGGCGGACCTCGAATGGTATACATCGGCCGATGAACTCAAGTGGCAGGCGGCGCTCGCTGAATTGAACGGCGGCCCTGAGGGCGCGGCAGAAATCATGAAGCGCTGGAGCAAGACGATCGACGAGGCAGAGACTCATATCGGCCATTACCATACCGGCGAAGAGTAAGGGCTCGTCACAATGAACGTAAAGGGCAGCTTCGGCTGCCCTTTATTCGTCCTGGGGAGGCGCCTTGGCTACACACAAGAACGACTGTTGCCAGACTTTTGCCGACAGCTACGACCTGAGCTGCCTGCCCGCGATGCGCAGGGTCGAGGAAGCCGTCCTCGGGTGCGACTACGGCGGCACCAGCTGGACGACACGGCAGCAGGCGATCCAGATGATCGAGTTGCTCGGTATCGCGCGGGACCAACACTTGCTCGATATTGGTGCCGGAGCCGGATGGCCGGCTCTCTTTGTCGCCGATCAAAGCGGCTGTGACGTCACGCTCATCGACATTCCCCTCAATGCCCTCGGCCAGGCTCGTGCTCGTGCCGACAAAGACAGTATTGCGGATCGCGTTAACGCTATCGCCGCAAGCGGTGCTGCGTTGCCTTTTGACGACGCGACGTTTGACGTGGTGAGCCATTCCGACGTCTTGTGTTGCCTGCCCGAGAAACTCGAGATGCTCCGCGAGTGCCGGCGCGTGATCCGGGGCGGTGCGACGTCACTATTCTCCGTGATATCAATTCCACAGGACCTGCCTCGCGCCGATCACGATCGGGCTATTGAAGCCGGCCCGCCCTTCATCGATGCCCCCGGTGACTATGGCGAGTTGCTGGAGAAGACCGGCTGGAGCGTAACGGAGCGCACTGACGTTACGCCTGAATACCGGCAATCACTCACGGCACTTGTCGAGGCTTTGCAGAATGATGCAACCCTTCGCGAAGCGCTGGGAGATGACAAGATCAATGAGTCCTACGAACGACGCGGAGAGCAAGTCGCCTCTATTGACGCGGGTTTGTTAAAGCGCGAGATTTTTCTGGCAGTCGCCAGCTAGGACGATGCCTTGACGCGATAGAGCTTCGCCGGCCGGTGCGGCCCGTCCCGCTTTTCGCTCCCCGTCGGCTCCAGTAACTCGAGTGCCTGCACTTTCTTGCGGAAATTGCGCTTGTCCATCGACACGTCAGTAATTGTTTCACAGGCACGCTGCAATTCGGAGAGAGTGAACCCGCCTGGCATCAGCATCGTCGCAACGTCTTCAATATCCAGGTTGTCCCTCAACCGTTCCCTGGCGCGACGCAGAATTTTGTCGTGATCAAATGCGAGTTCGGGCAACTTACTAATGCTGAACAACTGTGCATCACTCGCGTCGCTCCCAGCTGCGATATGCATTTGGTCGGACGGCAGCAGCGCTATGTAGGCCACCGTGATGACCCGCTCCCGCGGATCGCGGTCCGGGTGCCCGAAGGCTCCGAGCTGCTCGAGGAAGCCTACCCTGACCCCGGTCTCTTCCCGCAGCTCCCGCAATGCGGCGCGCTTCAGACTCTCGCCGATCTCGACGAAACCACCCGGAATCGCCCATTTGCCCGTATGTGGCCACTCGCCACGCTTGATCAGCAGCACCTGGACATCGCCACCATGAACCGTGAAAACGGTGACATCCACGGTGACCGCAGGGTGCGGATACTCATAGGAATAAAACACATCGAAATATTAGTATCTAACGTACACTAAGTCTAGTGTATAAAAGACACTAACTGCTCCTGCATGACTTGTTACTCGGCGGCTGCGCGCTCTTTCGCGAGCATCTGCAAAATCTCATCCGGCAATTGGGGATCGAACCGGATGTTCGCCGAACTACGTTCGTCGTAGCCGTGGCGAGCCCGGAACTCCGCCCATCGCGGATCGCCTTCCAGGCGCGCGTAGAAGTCGGTATCGAGGTCTCTTGCACTGAGGGGGTCTCGTTCAATTAACTTTTCGATAAATTCGAACGCCTTGTCGTTGTCCCCGATCCAGGCATACACGCGGGCGAGCCCTTCCCAGTCATCCGGTTCGGACGGGTCCTCCGCCGAGAGCAATCGCTCGAACTCCTCCAGTCGCCCCGCATCGTAGAGCGCCGCCATGTAGCCGACCATGTGCCCCCCGTCCGGGTCCGGGTCGAACCACTCCAGCGCCTTGTCGGGCTCACCTGCAAACAGCAGGGCAACGCCGTATACCCATCTGAATTGATCGTCGGGCGGACGCCACTCCAGAATGGACTCCATCGCCTCGACGGCTTCGGCGTGTCTCCCCGAATTCCTGTACGCCCATGACAACGCTGCCACGCATGAGGCACACGCGGGGTCCCGCCGGACGACATATTTCCCGATGGCAACAGCTTCATCGCTCCGGCCGAGGCCACCCAGGAAGAACGAAGCAATTCGCAGTGTCCGCTGATCCGTTGGATCGGCGGCGATTGCGGCCTCCATGTATTGTGCGGCCTCCTGCGGATCGCCGCCTTCCCAGTAATTGATACCAGCAAGCCAGCTATTGGCTTCCGCGCCGTCCGGATCGAGCGCTATCAGCCTGTCGATCTGTTCGTCACGTTTTGTCCGGAATTGACGATTTTGATCCGGATCATTACCGAACATTTGCCAGTAAACGCGGGCCAGTTCCGATATCGCCGCCGGGAACTCCGGCTCGATCTCGAGCGCGCGCAGCAGCAGCGATTCTGCCTGCTGCCGTCTGTCTTCATCGAGCGCATCAAGAATGAAATGGGCCTGCAGATAGAGGTCATAGGCACGCGGGTCGATGCGCGCCTTTACTGATCGCGTTGTAATCAGCCGGAGTTTGAGCTCCTCGACGACACGCGCCGAGATGTCGTCCTGGATTTCAAATACGTCGTCGATTACGCGGTCGTAGGTCTCCGACCACAGGTGAGTATCGCTGCGGGCGTCGATCAACTGTGCAGTCACGCGGATTTTGTTGCCGGATTTGCGAACAGAACCTTCGAGCACATGCGCCACATTGACCTTCTTCGCCACCTCGGTGACGACGTTTTCTTTGCCCTTGAATGTAAACGCCGTGGACCGCGAAATAACGCGCAATTCCTGAATCTTCGCGAGCACGTTCAGCAACTCCTCGGTCAGTCCATCCGAGAAATATTCCTGGCTCGCATCGTCACTCATGTTGACGAACGGCAGCACGATGATGGACTTATCGCCGTAGGCACCGATGATTGCATCACTGCGCCCCTCTTCTTTCGCTGCCTCGATATTTGCGGCGTCGCGAGCCGGGTCGAACACGAACTTGTCCACCGCGAAATAACCGACCGCGAGTATCAGCACGACGATAATTGCGCGATCGAGCTTCTTGGCAGAAGTGCCCGGCGCCGATCGATCGACATCGGCATCGAGTTTGACTCCCTCTGGCGTTAGCTGGAACACCCACGCGAGGACCACGACCGGCACAAAACCAATCGCCAGGACAATGACCACAACCTGTATCGACGTCTGGGCCACACCAAAGATCGGGAACAGCGTCTCCAGCACCTGGATCAGCAACCAGCTTCCTGCCAGGTAGGCAATCGCAATGCGAATGACGTTACGGCGCGAGAGTTCGTTCAGCAGGGACATTGTTCGATTATAGCCAGCGCCGCACTTTGCGCTTGTAATCCAGGTACTCCTCGCCGAATGCCTCCTCGAGCATCGCCTCCTCCATGGCGACGACGCGGAAGCGCAACACGACATACATCAGCGGCGCCGGGAGGAAGGCCGTAACGCTGCCAAGCAGCCACGCGACGCCAACCAGCAACAGCAGCATCGCCAGGTACATCGGGTTTCTCGAGTTCTCGTAGAAGCCTTCGGTGACCAGCGCGGTCGAACGCTCGTAAGGCATCACCGTGGTGTCTCGTTTCCGAAACCGCAGCACCGACTTGCCGACGATCCAGATTGCCGCCAGGACCGGCACGGCACCCAGGTATCGGATCATCTCCGGGACGATTATTTGCACAGGAACGTAACGATCCAGCACGAAGCTCGCTAACAGGGCCAACAGCAACAAAACGAGCGGGTACGTCCGGACAGATCGCATGGCAACTGATTGTAGCGCTTCCCGGCGATCCTGCTATGCTTCCGGGCCTCTTGCCCTGCCCATAACAAGGAAGAACAATGAAACGTCTTTTCGCATCCATCGCCATCCTCTTGACGCTTTCCGTAGCCGTCGCTGCCGACAAAGGTGGCAATGAGAATGACAAGGACGCGAAAGAAGCGCCCGAGGCGAAGCAATACGTCACCGAGCAGGAAGCGCGTATCGGTGGCAAGAACATCGAGTACACGGTCACTGCCGGCACGATGCTGATGGAAAACGAGAAAAACGAACCGCAGGCATTGATCGGGTACACAGCCTATGTCGCCAAGGGCAAGAATTCGGGGCAACGGCCGATTATGTTCGCTTACAACGGCGGGCCCGGGTCGGCATCGATATGGCTGCACATGGGGATCCTCGGACCGCAACGCGCAGTCGTCACCGATGCCGGCTTCAGCAATAACGGCCCTTACCAACGCGTCAACAACGAATACAGCATCATCGACGAGGCTGACCTCGTCATGATCGACCCGGTTGGCACCGGTTTCGCGAAAGCGGTCGGCAAAGCCGAGGGCAAGGACTTCTGGGGTGTCGACCAGGACATCAAGTCGATATCCGAGTTCATCGTCAAATACCTCACCGAGAACGCGCGCTGGGCCTCACCCAAGTACATTCTCGGTGAAAGCTACGGAGGAATGCGTTCAGGGGGCGTTGCGTGGTACCTGCTCAACAATCACTTCGTGGCACTCGATGGCGTCATCCTCGTCTCGCCATTCATGGAGTTCACATCGGGCTTCGCGGGCATGGGTATTGACCTGCCACATGCAATGTACCTGCCGACGTTTGCCGCAACAGCTCGCTATCACGGCGCGCTGGATCCGACGCCGCCGGATCTCGAAGCCTTCATGGCCGAGGTCAAGGACTTCGCGTTGAATGAATATGCGCCAGCGCTCCTCGCGGGCAACGCGTTGCCGGATAACGAACGCCGCGCCGTGCTTGCAAAACTCTCGCAGTACACAGGTCTTAGCGAGGAATACTGGGACCGCGCCAACCTGCGTATCAACGAAGACCGCTTTACGAAAGAACTCATGCGCGAGACCGGTACCACGGTCGGCCGTGTCGACTCTCGATTCGCCGGCCACATGATCAATCAGTTAGGTGAAAGGGTTGTCTACGATCCGATGCTATCCGCGATCGGCCCCGGCTACCTCGCCGCGTTTATGGATTACTACCAGAACGACCTCGAGGTGGAGGACATCGGCAATTACACGGTATTCGGCAACATCTTCCTGAAGTGGGACTGGAGCCATCGGCAGCCTGATCTTCCGGGCTTCAAGCTGCCATTCCCGAACACGGCGATTGACCTCGCGTATGCCATGCGGCAGAACCCTTCAATGCGTGTACTGGTGCAGCAGGGCTACTACGACCTCGCGACGCCCCATCTCGCAACCGAGTACTTCATGGACCATCTAGAGATACCCGATGAACTGCGCGGCAACATCGAGTACGCCACCTACGAGGCTGGCCATATGATGTACATCCACGAGCCGTCGATGGTGAAGTACAAGGAAGACCTGGCGA
>Ga0070727_10001314_pt1 | contig 26712 bp, 20 predicted proteins | sample tdAd472_FD_66722 | JGI IMG/M metagenome (GOLD analysis project Ga0070727, IMG submission 66722) | Marine sediment microbial communities from the Atlantic coast under amendment with organic carbon and nitrate - tdAd47.2 | ecosystem: Environmental > Aquatic > Marine > Coastal > Sediment | place...
TATTTTGAGCTTAGCTCCAATGCGCAAGTCTACCAATTGATTCCCCAATACCCTCACCGGGACATCGCCATCATTTGTAGTGGAGAAAGAAGCAATGATCAATAACTGTTTGGCCCCTTTGATAGGCTTGAATCTTTCGGCAGAGAAATCAGCGAATGATTCTTGTTCAGTTGTTTTAGTTACGAAACCCTCCGCATCCACGGGAGCCGCTTGGGCTACGCGCTGAGGTTCGCTGAATAGAGAATCCAAAACAATATCTCTTTCGCCTTGAAAATACCCCTGCACATCCACTGCGAGTGGAATATTATTCTCTGTCACCAATTTAAACTCCGCCTCACTCACTTCGCCGTAACCAGAAAAATCAATCGCAAAAGTATCTCGAGCGATAAAATTGCGTGCATTACCAAAAAGCGGCAACTCTACTTCAACATTGACCTTATAGAAACTACTATCGGTGATAAACCCAGGCACATCTGTTTCGCTACCCGGACTCGTCAAAATATCCACATCATAAAATAAGGAAACAGGCCCCGCGCCTAATAGCGAATCGATATTGGAGTTATCTTTCGTAAAGGTGAAGGCAGTAGATTTTGTTTCCCCGACTTCATCTAGGCTAGGATATTCAAAGTCGATACCATTATCTACCAATTCACTTCGGATCGAAAGGACCTCGGAACGAACGGTAGTCACTTCAAAACGTTCGACCAAGGCTTGTGTGGGAATTCCAAAAGAGTTTTCCACATAAAAGTTCACCTTGGGTTCTTGGAAAAACACCTCGCCTTGTGTCCAATTTTCAAAAAAGTCGATATGTATCGTATCCGAACCACCTGCGTACAATTGATTAGCGAAGAAGCCTTCAGCATAAGCAAAAAGAATATTCTGGAAACTGACGTAAGCACTTGGCAATAATAAAGGAGAGCCACTCTCCAAGCCTTTAGCTTCGTAGGTAATCTGAATATTACCCGTTGCATCCGGAGCCACTTGGTATTCTGTGATATCTGCTGGTGCAAATAAATTGGTCGTAAATGGCTCGTCTCCTTCTCCAGAATACGGTGGAATGGTTCCAGTGAAAGTCAGCATTTCACCATCCTTACTCACCTGCGGTAAGCGAATGGTCACTTCGACTCGCTCTGGATGTGGATTGCGAAAATAATAGATGAATTCACCTTGCTTGATTTCTATCCGCTGAATTTCTATCCCACTCTGATCATAAAGCGGCAGGGCTTGATTGTCAGAAAACAAGGGAATGATAGAAAAGGTCTCTAAGGTTTCATAAAAAGGAGCAAAGACCTGATCGCTATTTTGCGAAATAACATTCCCTTTGTACAAGAACCGTAAGGTTCCATCAGGGTCAACAAATAAAGTGGAATTTTCTTCGAAATCTTCAAGTAATTCACCGATAGAAATCTGCGTATCGATTAAGGGAATCGCATATTCTGCGTCATATTCTACCTTATCAATATCTTCTAAGATTTCAATTTGATTACAAGCGCCCAAGAATAGGCTTAAAGCAATGACTGCTTTGAGGAAATACTTATGCATAGCCTTCATTTTTTGGGTATCAGAGATAAGGCTAGCGTTTGGGAGTATAATGAATAATGAGGAATTAATAATTAGTGATAAAGAATACGGTGACCCATTATTCACTATTAATTATCAATTATTCATTATAAATTATCAAAGTCCCAATTGTTGCTATTTTCCGTAACCTTTAACCTGATCAAGTTGCTGTTTATTATTTGAGGGTGTAAAAAAACGATCTAGGTTGGGTCTTAAACGTGTTCAGGCTACAAAGTTACAAAGAAAATAGATGGCATGCTTGGAGAAGGGGAGAATAATCGTTTGCAGGCTGACGAAACCATTAAATACGGGGACTTCCTCCTCACCTCATACACACCAACCAGCTTGACTTTTACATCTTTACAGCCACATTACAATTACTATATTGATCAAAAAAAGCTTATGAAAACCTTAATTCAGTACTCTTTCCTTGCGCTATGTCTGCTCCTAATGGGCAGTTGCGGTACGGCCAAACTAGCGTCTAGCAGTTACACTCCTGCGCCCTTACAAGAAAACAGGGACTACCTTACTCAATCTCTATTCAGTTCAAAAGACCAAACCATCTCTGAAGAGGGCATTGCTAAAATTCTAGATAGTGACATCAAACTTCCAGACACCATCCGTTTAGCGATTCTCAATTATGCTTCTAATTCCATCAATCGATACTACTCCGCTTATTGGAGTAATGAAGAGTTTTTGAAGCTGCAACAATCTTTCATTGAAATTTTCAAGAAAAAACTAAGCGCCAATTCAAAGGTGAAGCAAATCATTCTAATGCCTAAACTGATGATTGGTTCTAATCCCAACATCTTTACCTTGAGGGAATCTGCCGTCCGATTGCAGGCTGATTTGTTTTTGGTTTTTTCTATCAACAGTGATATTTATTACAAATACAAAACCTTCAAAAAAGATGAGGCCAAAGCTTATGCTACGGCCGAAGCCTTACTAATGGATGTAAGAACAGGCATCATTCCTTTCTCCGATATCGTGACTCGAGAGCACCAAGTTACCAAAGACAATGATATCGATTTAAGTAACCAGGATACGCAAAAGCGGGCAGAAAATGGCGCTATTCAATTTACCTTAGAAGAGTTAAGTACTCGAGTCGATGATTTTTTAAAAAAGGAGAACTAGCACCTTCCATATAACAGTTCATAGCGGTGGCCAAATGGCAGTTAAGTAATGATATTTTTTGGGAATAATAATATTCTTTCACTTTGTATACAGTATACAAAAACACTTTGTGAAGTGATACTTTTTTGAATAATTCTTACAAAGAATGGCAGATTTATGGAAAAAACGCTAGTGTTAGACAAAATTTTAATGTACTTTTCTGCTAGAACGTGACAAGAAAGCCCTTAGCTATTCGATAACGGAAGTAGCTGGAGAAGGCTTTCAAGAAGCGCGTGAGATCAATGTCGCTAACGCCTTGGCGGGTAAAATTGCCGGTGTGAATGTTAGTAATATTGCTTCTGGCCCACAGGGTTCTAGCCGCGTAGTTATACGTGGTAATGTCTCTCTTACCGGTAACAACCAACCCTCTACGTAGTAGATGGTGTTCCTATTGACAACTCTGGTTTTGCCAGAAGAAATGTTAGCCTTTCTTACAATTCGCGAAATCAATATTGAAGGTGTCTTAGGCTTTGATGATACTTATGGCGATTTCTCAGTCAATGTCTTCGTTGGAGGTAACAGAATGAGAAGACCCTATGAAGCCATTCTTAGTATCAATGAATATGATTGCACCTTCAAAATGACGGAAGACATCCGCTCACCGGACCACATGAATAACCAATTGATAGCACTCGACTTCAAGCGAAAAAATTATCGTCCAATAGACAATACAGAAGGGTTTCGAAATATCTATTCAACGCCCTGGATTGGTGATCTAGACGATGATGGATACCTGGATATCATTTATACGCAGAATTTCAACCCTAAAGATATTACCCGCTTTTTAGGGATGAGTATCAAGAGAGTCAGTACAGCCGTTCGCATAAAAGAAGCCCCTAAATGGGGGGCTTATATGGGCAGTCAAGGCAATGGCATTTTTGAAGATTGATTGCATCCGTATAGGCACCTCCGAATTTGATGCATCACAGATGTTGTTTTAAAAATACCATCTTTGACAATTTTTGTGGTCAGCTTAAAGTGAAGATCATAAGCGTCCTGACGATTACTGTCCGGAGAGCATTGATCAAAGTTTTAGCTGAATCCAAAAACAAAAATTGTCAGGGAACCAAAAAGTATGCAGCAATGCGCGTAAGAATAGTTTATTTTTTCCTACTACTAAGTTGTGTTTTTCCAAGCTGTGAACCTACTGGCACCACCGCTACGAAACAAACACCTACCGCTACTCCTGATCATACTTTTTTTGAACTATTAGCAGCAGAAAAAACAGGGGTCGATTTCGTTAATGAAGTAGCCGATAGAAATGACTTTAATATTTTAACCTACCGTAACTTCTATAATGGCGGTGGTGTTTCAATCGGAGATATTAATAATGATCAACTCCCTGATCTCTACTTTACGGCTAACCTCACGGGTAACAAGCTCTATTTAAACAAAGGCAATTTCAAATTTGAAGACATCACGGAAAAGGCTGGGATAGCAGGGACTAAAGCCTGGAGTACAGGTGTCACCATGGCGGATATCAATGGAGATGGCTGGCTGGATATCTATGTGAGTAATTCCGGGGATATCGCGGGTGATAACAAAGAAAATGAGCTTTTTATCAATAATGGGGATCTAACTTTTACTGAAAGTGCGGCACAGTGGGGCTTGAATAATAAAGGCTATTCTACCCAAGCCGCCTTTTTTGATTATGACTTGGATGGCGATCTCGATTGCTACTTGCTCAACAATAGTTTTAAGGATCCGAGCAAAATCGAATTATACCGGAGTATGAGAGAAAAACCTGATGAACTCGGCGGGGATAAACTCTACCGAAATGATGGTTCTACCTTTACCGATGTAACGGTACAAGCAGGTATCTATAGCAGTGAAATCGGTTTTGGCTTGGGAGCAGCCCTGGGCGATGTGAATCATGATTTCTTACCCGATATTTATATCAGTAATGATTTTTGGGAAAGAGATTATCTCTACATCAATAAAGGAGATGGCACCTTTTCGGAAGAACTGATCGACCGGATTGATTTCTGTTCCATATCGAGCATGGGCGGAGATATCGCCGATTTGAACAATGATGGACACCCTGAAATTATTTCCACCGATATGCTGGCCGCAGATAATTACCGCCTAAAAGCGATGTCAGCTTTTGACCCCTACCACCTCGAGGATATAAAATACCGCGCCAATTATCACTATCAAATTGGTCAAAACTGCCTCCACCTCAACGATGGTAAAGGCAACTTTCAAGAAGTGGGAATGCTGGCAGAAGTAGCGGCTACCGATTGGAGTTGGGGTGCCCTGGTTTTTGATTTCGAGAACGATGGTCGTAAAGACCTATTCATTAGCAATGGCATTCAGAAGGACTTGATGTATATGGATTTTCGAGACTTCCTAGCCAACAATGGCGTATACCGGAAAATTGCTCAAAAGGACGATGTCGACTTCCCGGCCATGGTTGCCCAAATGCCTTCCAATCCCATCTCAAACTTTGCTTTTTCCAATCAGGGTAAGCTACAGTTTAAAAATCGAGCGCAACAATTAGGCTTAGGCCAAGCCTCCTTTAGCAATGGTGCTGCTTATGGCGATTTGGACAATGATGGAGATATGGACTTGGTCATCAACAATGTCAACTCCCCGGCTTTTGTCTATCGAAATGAAGCCGAAAAACTCAATAATCACTATATCAAAATTCGCTTTTCAGGAACCGAAAGGAACCCACTCGGTATTGGTGCTCAAGTTAAAATCACGACCCAGGAGGGGCTACAAATGATGCAAAATTTCAACAGTAGAGGTTTTGAAAGTAGTATTGAACCTCAACTGGTTTTTGGGTTGGGTAAAGCGAGTACGATAGAACAGCTAGAAGTAATATGGCCTGATAAAAAGGCTCAACTATTAAGCGGAATAGCCGTAGATCAAACCCTACAATTAAATTATGCCGACGCCACAGGTGTAGCTACGCCGTACGAAGCATCAGCGCCTCTATTTGCAGAGGTAAGCACTCAGCTATTGAATGGCAATGCTAAGCACGACGAAAATCAATACAACGATTTCGATCATGAAGGTCTGCTATTAGGAATGCTCTCCAGAGAAGGCCCTAAACTAGTAAAGGGAGATGCCAATGGAGATGGCCGCGAAGACTTTTTACTACTGGGTGCCAAGGACGACGATGACAAATTGTTTTTACAAACGAGCGGCGGCGGATTTCGGCAGAAAGCTAATCCCGTTTTCCGGGCCAAAGATGTTAAAGCTTTTGAGAGTAGCGATGGCGTGTTTTTTGATTATGACCAGGATGGCGATCAAGATTTGATGATTGCAGCGGGAGGTAATGAATACCAGCAGGGTAGAAAATATTTCATATTACGCTACTTCCGAAACGATGGACAAGGAAACTTCATGATTGATAATAGTAGCATTCCACAAGTCGTCGGTAATTTCTCTTGTATAGAAATGGCCGATGTAGATAAGGATGGCGATATGGATATGTTTTTAGGAGGGCGAGCTGTTCCTGGAAATTACGGTTTGCCTCCCAAGAGTTATTTATTGATTAACGAACAAGGGCAGTGGCGCGATATTGCTACCAGTGCGATTGCAGGGGTCGGCATGGTAACGGATGCCACTTGGGCTGATATTGATGGAGACCAAGATCTGGATTTAATTGTAGTAGGCGATTGGTCCGACATTCGAATTTTTAAAAATGAACAAGGTCAATTTAGGATCACACCTCCGATCACCAATAGCACAGGTTGGTGGAAGAGCATCAAAGCAGCAGACCTAGACCAGGATGGAGATATAGATTTTGTGGTGGGTAATTGGGGCCTTAATTCTAAATTCAAAGCCTCGCCCAGCCGGCCGGTTAGCATGTATGTCAATGATTTTGATGGAAATAACAAGACCGAATTCATCATCAATTGGTATGCCCCGCTGGATGATAAAGCCTATCCTTTTGCAACAAAAAATGACCTTACGAAGCAACTCCCTCATCTCCGCAAGCAAATTCTAAAATATGAAAGCTATGCTAAGGAGACTTATGAATCCCTGTTTACCCCAGCCCTGAGACAAGGAGCTATTCCCTACGAAGCCAATTATCTAGCCAGTGCCATCCTATGGAACAATGGAGGACAGTTTTCGCTGGAAGCACTGCCGATGGAAGCACAAGTATCTCCCGTTTTTGCGATTGCAACTGATGACTTCAACCAAGATGGAAATATGGATATCTGGTTAGGAGGCAACTTCTATGCACTCAAACCCCAGGTCGGACGACAAGATGCTAGCCGCGGGGTTCTATTGGCCGGCACAGGCAGCCAACAATTCGAAGTCATCCCAGCGAACGCTTCTGGTATTGTGGTGGAAGGGGAAGTACGAGATGCCGAGGTACTCCAGGTAGGAAAAGAAAAAGTATTGATTGTAGCGAGAAATGACGAGTCTGTATTGGTGTATAAAAAACGGTAGGGGAGACACGAGTTATCCCAAACTATTGCACGAGATGGAACCGACCCTTCAATTTCTAATGGTAAATTGGTCATCCATTTGTGGCTATCGACGGGCTTACGAATGAACCCGCCCCTAAGCAGTCATCTCATGTAAAGTGTTTAGGTCTGAAAATGCAACAGAAAGGAGCGAAGCGATCTTGAAAAATCGGAAATTGTGGAAATCGGAAATCGGAAATCGGAAGTTGGAAATTGGAAATCGGAAAACTAGCCCAGTCCAGCCGAGATTCCGACTTCCGATTTCGACATTCCGCCTTCACAATGAAACGGCTGGCCCCTCAGCCCCTCACTCGCCACAAAAGGTATCATGATCAACATAAGCGCTGCTGCTGCTTTTCCAAAGCGCTATTTCTGCACGCTTTTTCCCCATTGAAAAACTTGCAGGGCATCATTATTACAGCCGACTAATACGGCTTGCTTATTAAGTTTGGCTAGGTTTTTCACATCATAGGGGACATAAAACCCGCTTTCAGCTTTGCTAAGGGGCTCAAAGTTGCCCTTCCCATCTCCTATCAATATTAAGCCAATCCCTGCATCATTGCGCGGGGTTTCTACCTCAGCACAATACAGGTTTCCAGCCATCAAGAGGTCTTGTTTGCCATCCTCATTGAAGTCTTCAATCAAAATATCATTGATGGAGGACCATTGCGCTTCTTGCGGAAGTGGCCTTAATTCAAACTGGCTATTCCCTTTATTTTCTAAATAAACACTAGCAAAGGTTTGAGCTTGCAAGTGTAAAGCCTGCTGTAGTTTTTCGTCCTGGTATACCGTAGTAATATCAGCTGAAGCAAATAAGTCATAGGTTTTAAACTTCTCTTTTATAGCCGGCACTTGCTGCGAAGAACAAGCCCTACCTCTTAGCGGAAACTGCTTGCCAAAATTGTAATACGCCAGAACTACATCTTTATTTCCGTTATTATCAAAATCATAGTAGAACACTTCGAAAGGTTCTTCAGCGGTCGCTTTGTATTTGTAATTCAACCCCAAATTTCCGGCCACCAAATCCATATCGCCATCATTATCTATATCTGCCGCTTCGACACTAAACCACCATCCCGTACTCGCTGCCAATCCATAAGTTGCTGTTTGATCCTTGAAAGCGTCATTCTCCCAGCCCAAAATGGTAATGGGCGTCCATTCTCCAACCAAGACGATTTCCTTTTGTTGGTCCCCATTTAGATCTACCCAGCGCGCATCATTGATCATGCCAATGTCTATAAGATCAGGAGCCAGTGTTTCATTGACGTTGATAAATTGGTTTCCCTCATTACGGAGCAGCACGCTAGTAGCAGGTTCGGGATAGGCCCAGGGAATATGCCTTCCCGTCACTAATAAATCTATATCGCCATCTTGGTCAAAATCTTCGGGTACTACTTTGGAGCCGCTGAACTTCATATCTGGCAACCAATTCTTAGCTTTATCAAATTGGCCCCGCCCATCATTGAGGTACAGCCGATCTTGGTAAGCCGCTGCTTCTACATCAAACTCATTTCCACCACTGACCACATACAAATCGAGGTCACCATCATTATCTGCATCAAAAAAGCTCGCGCCAACATCCTCATGTAGGCCATCTCGATTGAAAGCTGAATTTATCGCCAGACTATAACTTCCATCCAACTGTTGTAGCATCAATTGCCCTGGGTTAGCGACGGCTCCCCCTAGGTAGAAGTCATCCAAGCCATCTCCATTCACGTCTCCCACCGCTAAACTGGGGCCGTAGTTTGACATTTTATGAGGCAATAAAACCTGCTGTTCAAAATCATCAAAATCATTTTCCTTATGCTGGCAAGCTAAACTTAAATCTTTGGTACGATTTTGAAATAAAGGTTTCATCGCATTGAGACCATTGCCTCTTCTAGGTTTCTTAGCTTTGCTATATTGAACCTTGAGGGTTTGATCTACTTTGGGATTATTGATTCGATTGACTTTACCATCTGGCCATTGTACTTCTAGGCTTTCGATTTTAGTGTTTTTCCCCAAGCCAAAATGAGCAAGATTTTCACTGCAAGAATAAATCCCTCTAGCACTCGTCAATTCAATTAACTGCTTACCCTCCGCTGTTTTTATCCAAATTTTGCTACCCATTTTGGCTACGCCTTCGGCATCATTGATCAGCTCCACCCTTAGATAGTGATGGTCAGACAGTGACTCGCTATTATTTTGGTAGATGAAAGCTTCCTCGTTTACATTATTGAGGATTAAATCAAGATCGCCATCATTATCTAAATCCGCATAGGCCGCTCCATTTGAAAAGGTCTTATGGTCCAAGCCCCAGTCATCCATCTTCTTTTCAAAGCTTAAGTCCCCTTTATTTTGGAAGGCATAATTTTGTAATTTTTCCGAAGGAACCAACCCCAATACTTTGTTGATATCTACCAAATCCCAGATGGAAATGCCCTGTGGGTTAGGGTTTTTCTTTAAATATTCGGCAATCCTACTTTCTATGGCCTTAGCTACTTTCTTAGTGGCATCGCTATTGCGAATATCCCGCAACAAACCATTGGTTACATAAATATCCTTCCAGCCATCATTGTCCAAATCTGCAAATAAATTGGTCCAACTCCAATCTGTGGTGGCGACCCCTCCCAACTGCGCAATATCGCTAAATGACAAATCGCCATTATTGACCTGCAAGGTGTTGAACATGTATTGATAATGTCCTCCTTCTTCAACTACCTTCCAAAACTTATCAGGATTCATGCCGCTCATATTCGCTTTGAGCCGATAATTGTCCTCCGCAACCATATCTACCACCATCAAATCCAATTGGCCATCATTGTTCATATCGCCCGCATCGACTCCCATGCTGAAATAAGACATATGCTTCAAGGCTTCATCGGCTTTATTGCTAAAAGTCCCATCTCCATTGTTGACATATACAAAATCGGGCACCCAAAAATCATTAGCCACATATAGATCCGTCCAGCCATCTCCATTGATATCACTCGCGCTAACCCCATTAGGAAAGCCGGCTTTCAGCAGGCCAGCTTTTTCAGTCACATCAACAAATTTTGCCCCTTGGTTTTCCATCAGGCGAGGGCTATATTGCTCCAGTAGTAATTCTGTATTGTAGAAAGGAGAATAGTCTCCAGGGTTAGGGGGTTGATTGAGTAGGAAGAGGTCGAGATCTCCATCTTTATCATAATCCAGAAAAGTAGCGCCTCTGGTCCGTTCGCTATTGTCCAGTCCAAAAGCTGCTGCACTTTCCAAGAATTTATTATCCCCTTGATTGATATACAGTTTGTTCTTGCGTAAATCTGGTTGGTCATCATACAACTCTCGACAGACATAAATATCTATTAAACCATCCTGGTTAACATCTCCGAAAACCACACCAGAAGACCAGCCTCCATCATCGAGAATACCAGCTTGTTTGGTGATATCCTGAAACTTCATGCCACCCTTGTTCAGGTATAAACGATCAGGTACTTGATTGCCCGCAAAGTAAATATCAGCCAAGCCATCGTTATTCACATCTCCGATTCCAACCCCGGCCCCGCCATAAAAGTTAGAATAGATCATGATATTATGCTCCTTGGTATCTTTCAATTTATTATTGAATTTGATCCCCGTTTCTTTGGAACTCAACAAAGAAAAGAGCTTATCCGCTGGTGGTGCACTGCTTGAAAATAGGATACTCCCCAGCAATGCGGCCCCTAAGGCCATCCCTATTTTAAATGTAGTTCTCTTTTTCATAGGCTTAATCTTTGTGAAAAACACCGTCATAATTACTTCCTTGGTAGGCTCCCCATATAATCTTCTTGTAGAGCGGTAACTGCGTCGCGATACGATGTATCTGAATACCATCAAACGTATAGGTGTGTCTCAAATTATTACCATGACAATAAATAATATCTAGTGCTTTATCTCCGTCCAAATCTCCGATCCAGGGTGTCGAGGAAAGGTTATTCCCGTCATATACTTCTCCAATTTGCAGGACATCATCTGTTTTAAAATCGATCAGCACCAAGGTAGTGTAGAAAAATTTCTGAAAGACATTTTTGATTTCTTGAAAATTGATACTCATCAATACTTCATCCTGCCCATCATTATTCCAACCCAATACCACCGGAGTCCCCATCTGGTAAAACCCCAAAGAATCCGTGAACGCTACTGTCCCTTTTTTTCCATCCACCATCATCTGAGCGCTCCAATCTAACTTCGGCCATACCCCCTGCGCATAGGAAACGAAAAAATCGGGAATGGAATCTGGCGTAAAATAACCAATAGCTACCGAGCCATAACTTTCCGAGTTAGGCCGAACAACCTCCCATATCAGATCGTGATTTTTTCCATCAAAAGCCATGAGTCGACCATTGACGGAATTCACAACGATATCCAAAATGCCATCGCTGGTGATATCTACCCGCCCAGCAGGACCAATGTAACCTTTGTTTTCACTGGTATCCAAAATTTTAGCCTTGGATAAGTCTCCTTTCATAACATCCGATAAATAGCCTTGGTACAAACTACCACCAATCGTTTCTCCTCCCGTGCCGAATATAATTTCGTGGTCTTTTTTTGTTGGACTTGGGCTTACGGTAATCGACATATAAGTCTCTTTAGCATCTGGCATAGTTGCTCGTGCCAAGAGTTGCCCGTCAGCACCACTAAAAACCACCAAAGAGCCTGGTGGACGATCGGGGTCATAGGCTGCAGCCATTACGTCTCCCCCGTTAGAAACAAGGATATCTTCTACTCCATCTTTGTTTTGATCGGGAATAAACTGTGGATTATAAAAATTGAACCAATCGGTCTCCCATTTTTTCTGCTTCACTTGCTCGACTGAAAAACGCCAAATCACCTCACCAGTGGCCCCATTCACCGCGATTAATTCCGCTGAGCGCCCGCCGATTACGGCATCCTCGATGGCATCGCCCGTAATATCCCTGAGCGCTACTGATCCGAACACCTGGTCTTTGGCACTGACTTTCCACAATACATCACCATTTGCCCCATCCAAGGCAATCACGGCGGAGTCACAAGCGTGAAACTCTTCTCGCCCCATTCCAATGACAATGTCTTGCACCCCATCACCATTGAAATCGGCCACTCGTGGGGAAGAAAAGGTACCAATATTGGGTAATGTTTGAGTCCAACTGGCTTGTGCGATAAGCAGGCTGGAGTGGCTAGCTAAAAATACGATACTAAAATAAAGTACTGCCGCAATAAAGGAAGTTTTCTTACTCCTAAAGAAGGATAAATTCATCCGCTCTTTTTAGGTGAAAATAATTGGAAAAAATACTACTTTTTTTCCAGATTCCCCTGCTAATAGAAAGGCAAATTGATGACGAAATGGCAGTGTATGGAGGTGCAAATAAAAAAAAAAAGGAAGCAGCTTCGCTACTTCCTTTCTAAATTCTAATACAGTTTGGTTCTTACAATTTATTTCTCGGGTTATACAGAGATGACTTTATAAAAAATCAACGTACACCCTTGAGACGGCTCTTTTTAAAAAAGTAACGGGACGATCAGCAGATTTGTGTTCATCTACCTTAGATTTACTAAAAGCAATTCGTTCTAGATTGGCTGCATGGAAAGGAGGAGGCATGAATAATTACTCTTCTTGTTCCTGACAAAAAGTAAGGAATTTTCGCAGATACAGCTGCGTATGCTTACTAGCTTCAAACATCCCCATATGTCCTACCTTTTCAAGAATATGGATGGCTGAAACACTGGGCAAATGCGTTTGCTCTAAGCTTTTATCAGCCGGAACGGCTGTATCTTTTTTACCAATAATGAAAAGTACAGGGCATTTAATCGCGGCGAGTGTAGCCGATCGATCAGGCCGATTTTTCATAGCATACAACGCTTGAATAATGCCTTCGGTGGGATACTTGGAAGCTCGGAAAGTTAACTTCTCAATCAAAAAGGCATTGCTATTCACAAAATCGGGCGCAAATAGTGCTGGAATGAGTTGTTTGACAAACAAAGCAGAACCTTGTCGTTCAATAAAGCCAATCCCTTTTTGGCGTCCCTGTTTTTTATCTTCACTATCCGCATATGGATGAGAATGAAACAAGCCCATTCCCAATAATTTTTCTGGGTATTTTTCGGCAAAAGCAAGGCTTACATACCCTCCCATGGAATGGCCAATCATAATGACTTTTTCTTGTTTCAATTCCTCTATCACGGCATCAACAGCATCCGCCATATCATCAATCGAAACGCCCTCCCACACAGAAGATTCCCCAAATCCAGGAAAGTCAATTGTCACGACCTTATACCTTTCCTCTACCAGGTCATTCCTGAAATCTTCCCAAATTCTACTGTCCTCACAAAAGCCATGTAGCAAAACTACCGCTAAGCCCTTACCTTCTGTATCGTATGCAATAGTCCTGTCTCGAAAAGTAATGTTTTTCATATAGGTTTCTCCTTGTGTCGCTCGAAAATTTCATCGTAATGGGGAGCTAAAATACTCCAATCATAATGAGCCACAAAATCCCGATAGAAATTATCCGAACGAATCGTACTTATTTCTTTAATAGCTACCCTTAATTTCTGAATAAATTCATCTGGTGTTTCATACAAATATGTGGCGCGTTGAGATTCAGGAATATGTGCCGGATAGGCCAAACGATTGGGTAATATGGGATAACAGCCGCAATATATAGCTTCGACAATACTTCCACCAAAAAAATCCTGCTGGTTAGTGACGGGTAAGATATCGGCCAAATGAAGTAAACTGGCGTATGCTTGCCGATCTTGGGCGTACCCAAAATGAATGATATGTTGGGCCAAGCGCGTTTTGGCCTCCTTAAAAACGGGAGGTGTCTTATGATAATCCCTCCCCAAAACAATCAGTTTGAAGGGGACATCTTCTTCACTCAATTGAAATAAGGTTTCAAAAAAAAGCGTTGGGTTTTTATCGTATTCCCAGCGGTGATTCCAGAGTAAAACGGCTGCTTCGGGTTTGGGTAAACTAGGTATGTCATCTAGTTGTCCTAAATTCAAACCAAGTGACAAGACCTGGCTCTTTTTACGCAACAATTCACTATTTTGCAGCCCGCGGTGATCAGGGAATTGTCGCAGAAAATCGGGGAGTGCTGATAGAAAAGCTTCTTGGTGAAAAGGCGAATTAAAATATACAGCCTCCGCAGCTAGTGCGCTGGTATAATTGATAAATCCGTATTGGTTATTTCGATTTAGAGCGGGGTCTTTATCCTGGGGAGACCAAGGGTACGTGATCTGGTTTTCGTGAAAATATATTACAACTGGAATATGGCTCGACCGTTGGCGCGTCAAAGCCAGGAAAGTAGTAAGATCGAGCATATCAGTGGCGATAATGAGGTCGGGCTCAAAATCGAGTTGCATAAAGGCTTGCGCCAAACTGACGGCCCCACCATACATGCGCCATTTCCAGTGCCGTCCCTTTAGCCCAAGCAGCTTTATGGTATGTTTACTTTTTTGCTGGTAGGCTTCCGCCCATTGCCGATGACTACCGCCCAAAAATGGTTCTACCAAAAGGATTTTCATACTACACTGTTTGAACGATTGTAAGGGAAAATTACTATCTTTCAAAAAATAGAGAAAGATTATTTATTAAAATAGGATGCCGAGTCTATCCCAAATCAAAAAAGTATTGCCGAATAAAGCAGAACTGGAGAGAGAGCTGAACTTAAAGCAGCTTCAGATCAATAGCTTGCTCAATATTACGCAAGCTATTAATGATAATGTTTCCGTGAAAGGTTTATTCAATATGTATAAATCCTTCCTCAGTTGGGAAATTGGTGTCAAAAAAATGGCACTCTATGTATTGAAGGATGGAGAGTGGATTTGTGCTGCTTCCATCGGTATCAATGATAAACTATTGGAAATTGACATCTCCGAAAGGTTACCTACCTATACTCGTCTCAAAAATGTAGAAGAATCGGAACATGAACTCATTAGGGAATTTGATGTTGTCATTCCCGTTCGCCATAAAAACGAAGCTATTTCCTATGTTTTTATTGGTGGCTTCTCCGAAGAAGAAGATATGTATAGCAAGGTGCAATTCATTACCACTATCACCAATGTGATTGCCGTTGCGATTGAAAACAAACGCTTGTTTAAGCGTCAGCTGGAGCAGGAACGATTAAAGCGAGAAATGGAACTGGCTAGTGAGATGCAACGCATGTTGATTCCAAAGCAGTTGCCTAGCAAAGACTGCTATGAATTGGCTAGTATATACAAACCGCATCTAGGGGTAGGAGGTGATTATTTCGATTTTATCGAGTTTGAGGATGGTAAAATCGTTTTCTGTGTGGGAGATATCTCTGGAAAGGGAGTAGCGGCGGCCTTATTGATGGCTAATTTCCAGGCCAACTTTCACACCCTAATCAACAAACGTACAGAACTCGATGAATTTATTCGTGACCTCAACACCTCCGTACATTTAATTACGCAGGGTGAGCGTTTTATTACTTTCTTCATCGCCGAATACGATATCAATACACGACAGCTCAACTATGTAAATGCAGGACATAATCCTCCTGTTTTGGCAGCCAATGGCGAGCTGCATCTATTGAATAAAGGCTGTACGATACTCGGTTCTTTCACCGAATTGCCTGCCTTTGAAGTAGGTAGCCTAAAAGTGGAGGAAGAGGCCGTGATTTTGTCTTTTACCGATGGCCTAAGTGATATTAGAAACAAGGCAGACGAATTCTTGAGTGATGAAATCATCTATGACTTCGTTCAAAACCATTATCTATTGTCAGCTTCTGCCTTTAATAATAAACTATTAGAAGTAATCGAGAAATTTAAAGGGGAAGAAACCTATCCGGATGACTTTACCGTATTAACTTGTAAGATATTTCTTCCACCTGTTGCGTGTTAAAGGAGGAAAACTTACACCTGTAAACACCTAAAAAGGAGTAGATCGCATCTATCGGGTAGTGATAGATTATCCGCTGCTACTCCTGCATAGGATCGTCCATTCTTCGATCAGATTATCAATTTGGTATATTTTTAGAGATTATAAATCTAAAACATTATTGAAATGTTTATTAATTTGATAATTGGCGGATTATTAAAGATATTGTGAAAAGGAATTCCTTACTTATTGATTAAGAATTACGAATGAAGGATAAGAACGTAGCTGGTATTCTAGCTTTATTTTTTGGTTGGTTAGGTATTCACCGATTCTATTTGGGACAAATTGGTTTGGGGATTTTGTATATGTTTTTTTTCTGGATTTCCTGGATCATTGCACTGATCGATGCGATCGCCTTCTTTGCGATGGACAAAGTGGAGTTTGATGAAAAATATAATCGCGAAATGTTCCACCAGCGTCAAACTCGATATGATCGGCGCACCCAAAATCGCCGGGAGCGCTGGGAGCAACGCCAACGAAAAGAAGCACCTAGAACTCGCCCTCAGACTCCCCAACGAACGCCTAAACAACGACCTCGTACAAGCGCTGTACCGCAGCGACGGCCCAACCCGTTCAAGTCTAGTGGCTTGGAAAAATATAGAGAGTATGACTATGAAGGTGCGATTGAAGATTTCGAAAAAGCATTGGAAATTAGTCCTAAAGATATTGCCGTGCACTTTAACCTCGCTTGCTCCTATTCTTTAATGGAAAAAGCAGACGATGCCTTTTATCACTTAGATAAAGCAGTGGCTTTTGGTTTCAATGATTTTCAAAAAATCAAAGAACACGATGCGCTTGCTTTTTTGCGTATTCAGGATGAGTTTGACAACTTTGAAGAAAATAGTTTCCGACTCACGCCCAAATTAGAAGCCCCCAAGGTAAATCTCTTAGATGAAATTCCTCAAAACACCTCTAATGATTTATTAGAACAATTACAACGATTGGGTGAATTGAAGGAGAAGGGATTATTAACCGAGGAGGAATTTGTCGTACAAAAGAAAAAACTCTTGGGATAGGTTAACATTTCCACCTATATATTCGTTAGAGTAGCAGAAGACTTGGGCGCTATATTGTCTCCAGTCAATCCATATACCACAATCAAATGACCGCAGAGAGCCTTGTTTCTGATAGTGTAATTCCGCTACGTACGTCCGATACTGGAGATGATGCCTTAGGAATGATGGGTGACTTTTATATTAGCCACCTACCGGTTGTAAATAATACACAATTACTGGGGATTCTTTCTGAAGATGATATCCTCAATAATGATGTAGAAGAAGCGGTCGGGTCTTATCAACTTAGTCTCCCACATGTACGGGTATTAGCCGATGATCATATCTACGAGGTGATGCGTATGTTAGCAGACTTCAAACTGTCCATCGTGCCTGTTGTAGATCAACAAGACAATTATATAGGTTTGATTACTTTATCAGACCTTCTACAGTTCTTCGCTAGAACTGGCTCTTTCCAAGATACGGGTTCCATCATTGTTTTGGAAGTGCCTCGCCGAGACTACTCCTTGGTAGAAATCGCACGCATTGTAGAATCGGAAGGATCTTATATTCTGAGTTCATTCCTTTCTTCTCAAGCCGATGCCGCTGTATTTGACGTAACGATCAAGGTGAATAGCCAGGATATTTTCTCTATCCTCAACACATTTGAACGTTTCGAATACCAAATCAAAGCATCCTTTAATGAAAGCGTCTACCATGAGGCTTTAAAGGAACGTTATGATGCGCTGATCAGCTACCTTAATGTGTAAACAGGGCTAAGCGGTTTTTCGATAACTCACCACCGCCAAACTACTAAATGCGATGGCCAGGAGACCTACCGTCCAAAAATGCTGCCCCACATCTGCCAAATCACTCCCTTTCAATAGCACCAGTCGCATAACCGATACAAAATGGGCAATAGGATTAGGGTAAGTTAACCATTGCGCCCATTCCGGCATGCTTTCTATCGGCGTAAATAAGCCACTCATCAATATAAAAATCATCATAAAGAACCAAGCGATGAACATAGCTTGCTGCTGCGTATCTGCGAAGGTGGAAATCAATAGACCCAGCCCTAATACAACGATCAAATCCACGGTACAGAATAAGAACACCAGTCCTAAATTTCCAACCATGGGGGTATTAAAAATCAGCTTACCCGCTAATAAACCGACCGCCAATAGGCCTAAGCCAATCAAAAGAAAAGGCAGCAGCTTCCCGAGTATAAATTGATATTTCTTAATCGGACTCACATTCAACTGCTCAATGGTACCGATTTCTCTTTCTCGCACTATATTCATAGCCGATAAGATCAAGGTCAGGATGATAACCAATACGCCTAGGATACCAGGAACCATAAAAACCTTGTAATCTAAACTAGGGTTATACCAATTAGAATAAGTCATCTCGATCCCACCTTGACGCATAGATTCCTGCTGTGGACTCGCCAAGCTTTCTAAACTGAGATTTTTACCAAAGTCCTGAATAACAGCACTAGCGTATCCACTCGCTAGTCCCCCCTTGGCACCATTGATTGCATTGGCTAAAAGCTGAATGCTCGTCTTTTCTCTTTTTAAAAACCCCGTTTCAAACTGTGAAGGAATTCTAATCACCAAATCCACCTTGTCCATTTCAATCAAGGCCATCGCTTCTTCATTGCTTGTTGGGGTTGCTTTCAAGATGAATAAATCAGAAGCCGTGAATTTGTGCGTGAGGCGATGGGAAGAAGTCGATTGATCTTCATCCAATACCGCTAAATTGAGTGCTGTGACTTCATTACTGGCGGCATAAGATAGAAGAATGAGCTGCACAATAGGAATGACCGTCAATAGTGGTAACATTGACTTATTGCGGAATATTTGCAGGAGTTCTTTTTTGACTAAAATAAGTACGGTTCGCATCAGTGCCAGTTTAAGTAAGTCTGATTTTGAAGTTTTTCCAGCTGGCCATCAATAGAAAAAAGGCCATTCCAAAGAGTACTAATGATTCGGTCCAGATATAATACCAACCACTTCCTTTTAGCATGATATCCTTGAGGAGAAGGATAAAATACTTGGCTGGAATTATTTTAGAAATCCATTGTAATAGTAAAGGCATACTCTCAATAGGGAAGAGAAAACCCGATAAAAGGATCGTTGGCATCATCAAGCCCATTAGAGATACTAACATGGCGGCCTGTTGGGTCTCAGCTTTGGTGGAGATCAATATCCCCAAGGCTAAAGCCAACACGATAAACAACATGCAAACCCCAATTAGTAACCAGAAACTCCCTATTAAGGGAACCCCAAAAACATACACTCCAACCCCTAAAATGAGTAAGGCATTGAGTAAGGAGAGAATGATATATGGGATCACTTTACCGGCAATAATTAGGAAGGGGGGCAAGGGCGATACTAAGAGCAATTCCATCGTCCCCAATTCTTTCTCTCTAGCTATCGTCAATGAGGTCATCATGGCAGAGACCAGCATGAGGATTAGTGCCATGACTCCGGGTACGAAAAGGTAGACACTTTTCAAAGCAGGGTTATACACCATTTTGTTTTCTACCAGAATGGGAGGTGCTTGCCGCTCGGCACGGCCTTGATGCTGGAATTGCTGGATAATTAGGCCGGCATATTGTGTCAAGGTAACGGCCGTATTGGGATCTGTACCATCTGTCAGCAACTGCAACTGAGTGCTTTGCCCTGGATACAAATGCTGCCCAAAATTAGCGGGAATAACCACCGCCATTTTTATCGCGGCTGATTGAAAGGCGGCTTCAATTTCGCCCGGACTTTGAAGATTTTGAACGAGTTGAAAATGACCGCTCGCCTGTAATTGATGGATAAAGTCCAGGCTCGATTCGTCCTGAGCTTGGTCATATACCGCAATATTCGCTCCCTTGAATTCATTGGTAACCGCATAGCCAAAAATTAAGATTTGAACAATTGGCATTCCTATGAGAATAAACAGGGTACGTCTATCTCGCAGGATATGAAAAAACTCTTTCTTGATAAATGCCCAAAAAACTTTCATGTTAAATCATCTATCTCGTTTAAAATGACATCATTATTAACTCCTTTGTACAGAAAATCGCACGCCTATCCTCGTGCTAAGTTCACAAAGACATCATCCATTGAATCTACCTCAAATTGTTGCTTCAATTGCTGTGGTGAATCCATGGCGGCAATCTTTCCTGCCACCATAATCGACACCTTATCGCAGTATTCCGCTTCATCCATATAGTGGGTGGTAACAAAGACGGTGATCCCCCGATGAGCAGCCTCATAAATCATTTCCCAAAATTGCCGCCGGGTAATGGGGTCTACGCCCCCCGTTGGCTCATCCAAAAAGACAATTTCTGGCTCATGAAAAAGAGAGACCGAAAAAGCCAATTTTTGTTTCCACCCCAGTGGCAAACTCCCTACCAAGTGATTCCTTTTATCCATCAGCTGCAGTTGGCCTAACAATTCATCCATTTTTTCTTTGATACGCCGACGTTTCATCCCATAGACCCCACCAAAAAGGGCAATATTTTCTCGCACAGTCAAGTCCTCATAAAGAGAGAATTTCTGACTCATGTACCCAATCCTTCGCTTAATCGCCTCTGTTTGGGTATACACATCATAACCGGCCACTGTCGCGTTCCCATCACTGGGGCGCGAAAGCCCCGTCAACATTCTCATGGCCGTTGTTTTGCCCGCCCCATTCGCTCCTAAGAAGCCAAATATTTCGCCCTTCTTCACACTAAAGCTAATCGCATTTACCGCTGTAAAATCTCCAAAACGCTTACTCAGGCCTTCTACTTGGATCACATTTGAGGTTTCCATATTTCATACATTTATAGCCCATTGGGTGTCAAAAAAACTTAGAATAATGAGGAATAAATAACTAAGCCACAGCTGGCATCAAATCCATAAAACAATCTTCGATACTTGCTTTTTGCTGTCTTATGACAACTTGCTCATGGCCTTTTTGAATCAAATAGGTCTTAATCTCTTCCACCGGTACTTGGTGCGTGGTAATCAAGTGCGCGTATTCCCCAAACGGGAAAATGGAATGAGTGAGTTGCCATTCACGCAAGTCCAGAATAAGTTGGTAAGTATCAGTGGTTCGAATGGCATAAAGTGGCTTGTCGAATTGCTCCACAATGCCATTTGGGCTATCTACCGAAAGAATGGTCCCGGCTTGAATAAGGGCAATGCGATCACAAAGGCTGGCTTCATCCATATAGGGCGTAGACACCAAAATGCTGATGCCCTTTTCTTTCAAACGCTGTAACATTTCCCAAAATTCTTTTCGGGAAACCGCATCTACCCCTGTAGTCGGTTCATCCAGAAATAGAACCTCTGGCTTGTGAATGAGTGCGCAAGACAAGGCTAGCTTTTGCTTCATCCCACCAGAGAGTTGTCCCGCCCGGCGCTTCTTAAAGGGCTCTATTTGAGCATAGATTCCTTCGATCAAGTCATAGTTTTCTCGAACGGTGGTTCCGAAAATGGTCGCAAAAAACTGCAGATTTTCTTCTACTGTTAAATCCTGATACAAAGAAAAACGGCCAGGCATATAACCAATTTTACGCCGGATCATTTTGTAATCCTTTACCACATCCAACCCCATAACCTTTGCTTCTCCGCCATCTGGGATCAACAGGGTGGTCAAAATCCTAAACAAGCTTGTCTTGCCGGCACCATCTGGCCCAATCAAGCCAAACAACTCTCCGGGTTCAATCGCCAAGGAGATATCGGATAAAGCCCTGAGTTGACTATAAGACTTGCTGATATGTTGAATTTCTACAGGTTTCATTGTTCGGCTATATTTGGTGAAGACAACCATACCTCTGCGGGCATTCCTGCCTTTAAAAATCCATCATTCGGTACTCGAACTTTCATGGCATATACGAGATTTACCCGCTCTTCTTTGGTCTGAATAATCTTGGGCGTAAACTCAGCCTGTTCGGAGATCCAACTGATTTCTCCGGAATAATCCTTGAGCACATCATCAGGGCCATCGATTTTGACAATTACCTTTTCTCCGATTTTCATACTACCTAGTTGACTGCCATCGATATAGGCTCGCAAAATCAGTGTATCTAAATTGGCCACCCTATACAATGGGCTACCAAAACCTTTGATTTCAGCCGCTTCAGCCAATTTGTTGAGTACGATTCCTGTTACTGGATTATAGATGTAGCAACGCTGAATCTGGTCATCTAGGGTTCTCAATTGGGCATATGCTGGGCCTCTTTCGCTCAGTATAGCACGATTAGCAATACTTGTTTTCTGCTTGATAGCCGCTATCTGCTGATCTACAACTTGGATCTGCCCTTTCAAATCATCCAATTGCTTACTTGTAGCGGCATTATCTTTTATCAAGGCCTCTACCCTTTTTTGCTCTCGAATGAGGTTTTGTTTTTGTTCCTGCAAGACACTTATCTCTGGCCCTGCTTCTTTCGTTTTTTGCCCTAGTGCAGCGATACTAGCTAGCAATTGTTCTTTCTTTAAATGAAGCGGTAGCGTATCAATCAAACCCACCAGTTCCCCTTCGATTATTCGCTGCCCTTCTTCTACTCCAAAAACTAACAACCTCCCTTGCGCCTCTGCACTAACCACTACAGGCGATATTTCAAAATTACCATAGGCATCCGCCAAGGGCGCTTCAGCCTCACAAGCAGATACCGTAATTAGGAGCACTAGCAGCTTGAGGTACATTAGGTATTTGCTTTCTGCAAAACAGTAGTGGCCTCCTTGCGCTGTAGGACGAGGCGTTCGATAGTTGTCTAATTTGATTTTGAATATATTTCTCATGCGTCTTAGAATTTAGCGATTAGGCTACCAAATACCTTTCTTTATTAAATACTGTACCTTCAATTCTTTCAATTGTAACTCATGAAGCGCTAGTTCGAGTTGAGCGTTCACTTGCGTATTCAATTCACTAATGTATTCGGTGGAAGTAATAATTCCTTGCGTCAATTGTGCATTGACTTGCTGTAAAATCTCCTCTTGTAGAGCTATTAACTGACGGTCTTGTACCATCAAGGCATTGATGGCATCTGCTTTCTTTTGATATTGTTGATCCAATAAATCTTGTTGAAACTGGAAGGTCTCAGCTTGTGTTTCGATGAGTTGTGATTGTACAGACAACCAATCTTTTTGCTTTTGTGACTGCTTCCCATCCCAGATATTCCAATGGAAACTCACGCCTCCAATCGCAAAGGGACTCAAGTTGGTATCAAAAAAATTGAGCGGATTTGCATAACCTACACCCGCTTGTATGAAAGCACTCACTTTGGGTTTTCGCTTAATGTCTAGCCGTTTACTTTCCGCTAGTAGTAATCCTTTTTGTTGATCAAAGAGGTGCAGCTCAGGACGCCTGGAATCTTCACTAAAGGTCACCTCAGAGAGGGAAGGGGTTGCCAATGGAGTCTCTACAGAAAGAGGTTGGCCGATCATGTCTCCAAGTAGAGCCAATAAGCTCTCCTCTTGCCCCTGTACATCAAGTCTTCGCTTCGCCAACTTCACCATCTCCACTTCCAATTTGCTAATATTGATGGCTAAGACTACTCCATGTTTCGCCGCTGCAGTGAGATTAGCTTGTCGCTGTTGCAAATCGGCCAAAGTGTTAGCTAAGACTTCATCTTGTGCCCTCCTAAGCAGGATGCCAAAGTATAGCTGTTGCACCTGTTCCTTGATTGGAAATAGCGCTACTTCTAAGGCATGGAGGTCTTTTTCCAATACCAGTTGTTGCAGGTCCTTATTGGCCGCTAGCAAGCCACCATCATATAAGAGATAGTTGGCATTTAATGAGCTTTGGCCATTGAACTTCGGCACGGTAAAGGCATCCTCTTGCCCGGGTAGGGTAAAAGGTAGAGAAACCGTTTCTGATTGATAGGTCGCTCTGGCATTCCAGTCAATTGTAGGCATGCGTTGAGCATCTAGCTGTTCGATTTTGAGTTGCGTCGCTTCACGCAGTAAGGGCTTCTGTTTTTGTAGTGGATAACGAGCTATCGCCAAACCTTGGCATTCTGACAGCTGCAAGCCGGGTTCTGTTTGGGCTACGAGTGTGAGCGTTACACTACTCAAAATACAAGTCATGAGTAAGGAAAAGAGCCACTTATTATCCATAAAAAATCGATTTCATGATGAACTTATAATTTGATTTAACTTTTTGGTTAAATTGTATGCAAAAAAAACAAGGCCTAATGAACGGTTTAATTTTTTAAATTTTAAACCTTGAAAAACTGAACAGCCAAGCGACCTTTCCGTTAGGAAGAGCTTATTAGCTTGCTGCGAATGGATCATTGCCAACTTACTCGTTTATCACCTAGCTCCATGAATACTTTACTTCAAATATGTTAAAGGCTAGAAGAAAGCTTTTCCTGCATGATTATTTCTTGATAGCACTCAATATGAAACGAGTCACTTCTTCTTTTCGCTCATCCATCAGTACCGTCCAATCTTCTTCACTTAGCCCACTTACCGCTTGTAAAAGAGGCTTGGCAACAAATGGGAAGGCACACATGGAAATAATATTCATAAAAAGATGAAGTGGTTGAAATGATTTTACCTTTCCAGCTTCCATCTCACTCATTAATTGCAACATAAATTGCGCCATTTCAGGAAGTACTTGTCGCTGTTTTAATTTTTCCACAAAACGATCAGCTCCTTGACTCAATTCATGTAAAATAAAGATCGGTACATGTGGATTAGCCTGGATCACATCGATGTAAGTAGAAACAAAAGCCTTGATTTTTTCCGCTACAAGCTGATCGGTACTTACGGTCGCCTTCAATTGCGGAATGACAACATCAAATACCTCAAAAAAAATCAGTTCAAACAACTTCTCTTTGCTGCGGAAGTAATAATGAAGTAGGGCTTTATTGATGCCTGCTTCATCTGCGATATCTTGCATTCTTGCTCCTGAATAACCATTTCGTACAAATACACTCTTTGCTGCTTCTTTTATCTTTTCTTCCGTTGACACACCTAAGTTTTAATTTTCGGGAATCTCAATAACTTATTTTTGATTACTTAAACCATCTAGTTTAACCAGTTGGTTAATACAAAGTACCACCCTTTTACTGAAAAAAGCAAGTGCTTAGAAAAATGAAAGGTCAATTTTTATGGGTACAGCTATGAATGGAAGGACAGCAAAGCACCTGGAATAGGCTTTAAATATGAGCAGGATAAAAATGTATAAGCACAATTTGTAAAACCTAGAAATCAATAAAAAATGATAAAGGCCCCAAGTGAAAATAACCATAAACCACTAACAAACAAATAGTTAAGCCTAAAAAGGAGCGCCTCAATAAAAAAACTGGCATTATTGCTAGAATTCAAATAACTTTGTATAGATAAAAGTTCCTTTTAAGATAGCACCGGTTTTTGCTTGTAAGTTCATCCTTATTTTAAAACCCCTTTGCTGCTTAAAATGTGCTTGTTTTTCGCATTTAAATTTTTTGTAATGAACATTTTCGTAGCAAAATTGAATTTTGCAACTCAGGAAGAAGACCTGAGGCAGTTATTTGAGGGGTATGGTGAAGTGGACTCCGTAAAAATTATCTCTGACAAATTCACTGGAAAATCCAAAGGTTATGGATTTGTCGAAATGCCTGATGATGAGGCGGGTCAAAACGCAATCAATGACTTGAATGACAACGAATTTGATGGCAGAACCATTGTAGTTAAGAAAGCTGAACCAAGAGAAAACCGCGGCGGTGGTCGTGGTGGAAGAGGTGGTGGAAGAGGAGGCTACGGCGGTGGCGGTGGCTACGGTGGTGGTGGCGGATACGGCGGTGGCGGTGGCTACGGCGGTGGTCGCTATTAATTCGTCGTTAGATACAACGAAAAGAAAAAGAACAGCTCAAGCTTCGGCTTGGGCTGTTCTCGTTTTACCAACGACTGCAAATCCTCAAGGATTTACAAACCGGGGAAAACATACTCAAAGAATAAGATCAGAACCGTTATCCATACCGTCGTTCGAAGAACAGCATATCGCAACGGATTATCTCCGCCTCCCCTGTATTCACCTCGATCCTGCCGACGCACTCCCAATAGACCAAAAAAACCAAAAACAATCAGCGGAGACCAATAGTAGGATAAGCGAACCAATTCCGTCTCGCTATAATCATTAAAATGCAATAGATAGAGATAGCACATCAATAATAAGCCGCCTATGAGAGTACCCAGGTAAAAGTATCTTTGCATCGCTATTTTAGGCATAAGTTAACAAGAAAACGACACTTTTGAGGTCATTTAATGACGACAAATTCTGTTCGCCGATTGCGACGACGCCCCTCCTCTGTCGCATTACTATCTATGGGTTCACTTTCTCCATAGCCCTTATAGGCCAGTCGGGTTTCATCAATACCCTTATCAATTAACCATTGATAAACCGCCTTTGCTCGATTGTCAGACAAAATCAAGTTGCTCTCATCCCCTCCCACCTCATCCGTATGACCATTAATTTGTATGCGGAGCTTTGTTTCGGATTGTAACAACTGGTACAGTTTTTCCAACTCATTTTGGGAGCTACTCAATAAGTTGGCTGAGCCCGATTCGAAAAAGATATTGCGTAGTACAATAGGCTTTGGTGGACGCGCTTCGGGCTTGACCTCTACTAAACGCTCTAATCCAATTTTCAGCAAATACGGTTTTTCTAAGGTATTACGCGCTTCCAGGGCAAAATTTTCAGAGAAGAATAAGTACCCTTT
>Ga0070727_10001319_pt1 | contig 26661 bp, 17 predicted proteins | sample tdAd472_FD_66722 | JGI IMG/M metagenome (GOLD analysis project Ga0070727, IMG submission 66722) | Marine sediment microbial communities from the Atlantic coast under amendment with organic carbon and nitrate - tdAd47.2 | ecosystem: Environmental > Aquatic > Marine > Coastal > Sediment | place...
CCGCTGAACCATAGGTCGCCGGTATCTTCACACTTGAGGAACACGTCGAACCGACGCCGCTACGCCCAGTCATGTGTCTACTTTAGTTCATGTCCCCGTCGTTGCCGTACCCGAATGCGTCTCGGAGTCGTTCTCAACCTGCGAGTTCCTGCGGTACAAACATGCTCTCCCGAAACTGCGGCGGCGATCGCGTCCGGCCTCACTAACGAAATGCCCGGAACTGACGGCGGTCGGATACACCGCCGCGTTTTCGGCGAACCTCGTTTCCTGTGACGGCCCCATCGACCGAATGCACATTTGGTAGATCAGATTCCGGGTTGGGTACGTGGTCTTCGCCAGCTCGCAGTATCTCGGTGGCGATGGTCATCGCAAGCGCGGGCTGGGGCTGATTGGCGCGAGACAGTATCGCACGTCGTCAGCACCCCAGACCGTCCTCTCTCGGTGGCACAGAAAGGCCGGATGGGCTCCCGCGCCTCGAATTCAGCGGCGAAACGCCGGGGAATCTGAGCTATTTCGGATGCCTTGGTTGCGCTGGTGGTTCTATCCGAGCATCAGAAGCTGAATCCGGAGGACCGGCAACGGGTGGTTGAGCAATTGCAAACCCTGATCGGGCTGCCGGCATCGCCACCATTCCAACTATCACCACCGTGCAACAGCGTTCGCGACCGATGAGCCGGTCTGTACGGTCGGATTGTCGATTCGATATGACGTCAATGGGGCGAATGGAGGTGCCGAGTTTTGTCTGGGAAATCACGACAATCAATTGACGCTCAACTTGTCGATCACCTTGCCCGCGGGGCATCACAAGTCGCGGCTGCTGCGGCAGCTGGCGTCAGCGCGAGAACTGTTGGGCGCCGCCTGGCAGATCCCGAATTCGTTCGTGCTGTCGATGAGTTTCGGCAGCAGATGTTTGAGGCGGCTGCGGGGCAGGCCAGTGACCTGATGGTCGAGGCCATCGGTGCAATGCGTGAGTTGCTAAGAACCGACACGCCACCAGCGACAAAACTGAGCGCCGCAAAGGCGATCGTCGACTATTCACTGCGGCTGAATGAGGAGTTGATTCTGGCACGAAAAGTCAGGCAGATTGAGGAAAGATTCGCCGAACTCAAACAGCGTAGAGGTGCGTGATTCACGGCGACCACCTTCCAGTCCGTCACGCAACCAGTGCGTTTTTGTTAATACTCCGGATGACCTGCACGATCAGTTGAGCATGGTCGGGGAGGACGCCGAGAACTCCCTGGTTGTGCCGGTCGGTAAACGGAGGTTGGAACAGGTCGGGTGGTTCCATGGTGCCGTTGTGGACGAGGTGGTCGATGATCTGGTTGATGAACGTGATCTGATCGGCAGACAGCGTCGCGAGGTTGAGGAAGTCGGCAAAAGCTTCCTTCGCGGCATTGGCATCGAGACCGGTGATCTCCCGGATGAGCCGACCAGGGGGCTGGTCAGTCCCGTAGGTTGGAAATCCCGCCGTTCCAGAACGCATCCCAGACGCGATCGACCTGTGACCTGATTTGACCGGTAAGCAATTCGATTCCCTTCGGACTCTGTGCAGATTTCGCTGACGACGCTCTCCGGCATTAAATCCGGATGTGAGTGGTCTTCACAACCGATCAGCAGGGGATCGTTCTGGGGCATTCTGTCGGCATAGAGAGCATCGCGGCGAATTCGGTGCAGAAAACCGCCTTTGCCAATCGCTCGCGGATTGTGTCATCGTACGCGCTCTCAGGCAGTCTGGCCGAATTGGTCAGACGTGACAGATCATTTGCACTGCGAATCTGGTTCGCAAAACAAGGTATCGGAACCACCGAGCCTTCCGTCAAAAGGAGGCTCGTATGCGCAAGCCGCGCAAGACAACTGCGGTGGGTTTCGGCTCCATCCTCTCGACTGTCCCTGAGGGGGCAGCGATTCTGGGCGTTTCTGAGGACGCCGTCCGTGGAGCATTTTCCCGAAGTGAACTTCCCGGCGTACGCATTGGCACTGCCATCCGGCTCGTCACGACTGAGCTGCTGCGTCTGGCAGGTGACGAGGTGCCGGACATCGAGTGGCCGGTCGGCGTCGCGGATTTGACTGATTTCGCCGCGTTCTTGCGCGTCTGCCGGGCCAGTGCTCGCCAGGCAATCCAGAACGGGGACGTGCCAGGCTACCGCATAGGACGCTGCTATCGCGCCAAGTGGGCAGCGATTCGCCAGTTCGTCGAATCGGCGTCACCGTCACCCGAAACGATGGAGGTGGCGGACCATGCGTAGTTACAACATCGATTCACTACTCAACGATCTGATCGACCGCTTGGCCGACGCGGTTGCCGCCCGTCTCGAATCTCGGCTCCCACAGTCGCATCAGCCGAACGAGCTGACTGACGAACCAGAAATGGCGAAGCGTCTGGGGATCAGCCAGCAATCATTACAGCGCCGTCGAAAAGCTGGCGACATCCCCGCGATCCGATGTGGGCGACGCGTTCTCTATCGACCAGCGGACGTACTTTCCGCGATGAGTCAGGAAGGGGGTGCGGAGTGACCGCCAACACCCCCAACCCGAACAATCATCGGAATTCTATCTCAGCGGATGAAGTGAAGCGACAGGCAGAAGGACGCTGGTTGCAGATTCTGCGGGCGGCGGGCCTGCCGTATGAGCTGCTCGACGGTCGCGGACACCCCTGTCCGAAGTGCGGCGGGACAGATCGATTCTCCGTGTTTGGTGACGTCGACCTGACCGGCGGTGTGATGTGTCGGCAGTGCTTCGCGGAAAAGAACGGTGACGGTTTCGCTGCGGTGATGTGGTTGCGGGACTGTTCGTTTCCGGAAGCAGTCGCATTTGTCGCGTCTCATTTGCGACTGACGCACAACAGCAATGTGAGACTCGACATTATCGCTCAGGTTGCTCGGGCGAAGCGGATGCCGCTGGGTGCGTTCCTGCTGTTCGGCGCGAAGTCTGACAAACGTAGGAAGGCTGTCATCGCGCGAGTGCCGGTCTACAACGAGCGCGGCGAGGTGCATTCATACTTCGATCTGACGCCGGAAGGAAAAGGCTGGTTCAAACGCGGCAAGGGTTCGGCAGGGCTGTTCTTTCCAGGCCAGCTGCCTCTGTCCGGTGAGTCGTGGTTGCTCGTCGAAGGCGTCAAGGATGCGTCGGCTCTGGTCGGGCTGGGATATCTCGCCGCTGGTCTGCCGCGAAATGAAATGGCTGCCAAGTTCGCCCGGCTGTTCACCGGGTGCGACGTGATCGTCGTGCCGGATCTGGACACGCCCGGAGTAGACGGCGCACAACGGACAGCGGGACGACTGGCGGGAGTGGCCGCTTCGGTGAAGATCGCACGATTGCCGGGCGAGATTGTGCAGACCGGAGGGAACGATGTCCGTGACGTGATCGCGAAGCAGGGGCCGGATGCGGTTCGGGCAGCAATCGATGAAGCATTGACGTGGGAACCGTCTGAGGGCAGTCCGTCTGATAACCGTCCAGAAGTGCTGCTGACGCTGAATGAGGCGGCGGTGGCAGATCAGACCGTAAAGGCACTGGGGCAGCTCGGCTGGGCGACACCGTGGATTCGTCCCGACGATGCCGAACGGGCGACACTGTATCAGCGTGGCGGGGTGTTGGTTGATGTCGTGACCGATGCGGCAACGCGGTCTGTCGGTGTGTCTTTACCGTCGGCGGTTCCGCAGATTCGGGCTGTCCCGAAGGCGATCGTCCGAGAACGAGTCACTCAGGCCGTGCGGCTGGTTGAGGAAGTGCGGCAGGACGAAAACCTGGTTCGGAAACCGAAGCGGCCTCCTGAATGGCTGGTTCAGGCTGTGCATCAGCGCGGCGAATACGGCGAGGCGGTGCGACCGCTGGCGGGGATCACGCAGACACCGATGCTGCGACCGGACGGGACCGTCATCCAGACGATTGGCTGGGATTCGCAGACGGCGATGCTGTATCGCCCGGACCGCTCGTTCCCAAAAGTCCCAGACAATCCGACTCAGGCCGATGCGGCGAAGGCGGCGGCGGAGCTGCTGGAAGTGCTGGCCGACTTTCCGTTCGGCTCGGAGGCGGATCGTTCGCTCTGGCTGGCGCTGGTGCTGACGCTGCTGGCTCGACCGGCGATCGATGGGCCGTGCCCGTTGTTCGTCTTCGATGCGAACACGCGGGGCGCGGGGAAGTCACTGCTGGCGGATGTGGCCGGGATCGTCGCGCAGGGTAACGCCATGGCGCGAAAAACATGGCCACGCGGTGATGACGAGGTGCGGAAAACGATCACGGCGATCGCGCTCGAAGGCTGGCCAGCGATCCTGTTTGACAACGTGGCTGCGACGCTGGGCGGCGCGTCACTCGATGCGGCGCTGACGGCGACAACGTGGCAGGACCGAGTGCTGGGCGAGTCCCGTTCGACCGGGTTGCTGCCGCTGACGACGGTCTGGATCGCGACTGGGAACAACGTTGATCTGTCAGCCGACACCGCGCGGCGAACTCTGCTGGCTCGGCTCGAATCGCTCGATGAGCATCCCGAAGACCGCACTGAGTTTCGGCATGACGATCTCAAAGCGTGGACGCGACAGAACCGCGACCGGCTGGCAGTGGCCGGTCTCACCATGCTGCGGGCATGGTTCGCCGCTGGGTGTCCTGATGCCGGGCTTACGCCGTGGGGATCGTTTGAGGCGTGGTCGAACCTGGTCCGCAACGTGATCGTCTTCGCGGGCCAGGCCGATCCGTGTGGAAACCGTGATGTCGTGCGGGACGCGGATCGTTCAGCGGAGCTGCTGCGGTTGATTCATTCCGGCATCGACGAAGCCGATGTGTCTGGCGATGGACTTACGACGGCGGAGATGGCATCGATGCTGTCGCACCCTGTCGGGCAGGACGCCGTCGATGGTTGCCCTGTGCTACGGGCGGCCATCTCGGAACTCTGTGGCGCCAAGTTCGATTCCCGGAAGATCGGCTACGGGCTGCGGCGGTATCGCGGCAGAGTCTGTGCAGGCCGACGGCTCGAATGCCGGGACGGTCACGGTGGTGTCAAACGCTGGTTCATCGAACGGCTGGACGGGGCGATGGTGCCGGCAGTGTCGATCGATGATCTTCCTCAAGCTGCGGCGGTGCCTGATGTGCAGTCGTCTGCGGTGGATGTGGAGGTGTTTTGATGATCGCCACACATCAGATCGCAGCAATTCAACTGGTCCAGAGATTGAAGGCTCGGGGAATCGCAATCGAAGTTGAAGGCGACCGGCTGCTGATCAGCCCGTCGTCTCTGCTGACCGACGTGGACCGGACTGAGATCCGAGGCCGCAAGCCCGGACTGATCGGGCTGCTTTCTCCGTGCATATCTCACTTCGATTCTGCTTGCTGGATTCGTGAACCATTGGCTAACCGTCCGGGCTGGGAACGGACATCGTGCCGGCGGTGTGGGCGGTTCATCGGCTTCAATCCAATTCGCGGCCCGAATGGGCGTGGAAAGAAGCTGGAAGCCGGTTCCGTCGGTCACTTATAGGTAACGGTCTCCGGTGGTGATGGTGGCAATGGTGGCGATGTTTTCGGCCACCTCAGGTGAGACTTTGAAAAACGAAGGCAACTGGCCGGCTCATCATTCGTCGATGTCGCCATGCCGGCCCGATGCTGGGTACATTGCAGTTCTGCGGCTAGGGTAGCTCCCGAAAAGCTGGTTCACCTCAGCCTGCCGCAGATTTCTGTCAGGTGAATGCACTCATTGCGAAAGGTGAAGCAATGGCAAGTTTGAGTCAGGACAGGGGACGCAAGGGCTTCCGGCTTTCGTTTTACGGGCTCGACAAGCGGAAGCGGTCGATGTGGCTCGGAGGCTTCTCCAGGCGACAGGCGACGACGGTTAAGACCAACGTCGAGCACTTGCTGGTGTCGCGGGCTGCGGGCGACACGCCTGACGTTCACGTCGCCCGATGGCTCGGCAGTATCGGGCCGGAGCTGCGAAAGAAGTTGATCACGGCAGAGCTGATCGAACCAACCGCAGACGATCACGGTCCCGCGACGCTGGGGCCGTTTCTGAATCAGTACATTGCCAGTCGAAAGGATGTGAAGCCGGAAACGCTTGCTACGTATCGACAGGGCGTCCGCAGTCTCATCGACTACTTCGGGGCGGACCGACGGCTTGATTCCAACACGGCAGGCGACGCGGAGCTGTGGCGTGTCTGGCAGGCGACTGAAGGGAACCAGCGCGAAACTGAACGATCAGAGATTGCCGAAAGCACCGTTCGGCGACGGACGGGATTGGCGCGGCAGTTCTTCACTCACGCCATCAAACGCAAGCTGATCAGTGAGAATCCCTTCGACGGTTTGCCGGCAACCGTTCGCGGCAACGCGAAGCGACAGCAGTTCATTCCACAGGAGACGATTTACCGCGTGCTCAAGCTGGCGACGTGTCCGGAATTGCGAGCGGTCATCGCTCTGTCCCGGTTCGCGGGAATTCGCATTCCGTCGGAAGCGGTGGCGCTGACGTGGCAGGACATCGATCTGGAAGCCGGACGGCTGACGATTCGAGCGTCGAAGACTGAACACCATGAAGACGGCGGGATTCGCTTCTGTCCGATCTTTCCGGAACTGCGCCCGTATCTGGTCGCACTGTACGACCGGACGAATCCCGGTATCGACTGTCCGCTGAGTGCTCCTGTCTTCAGACGCTGGCGGTCTGCCGATCAGAACATCCGGACGCCGTTCCTGAAACTGCTGCGGCAGGCGGGCGTCGAAGCATGGCCAAAGCTGTTCCACAACATGCGAGCGAGCCGAGAGACGGAACTGCTGGCAGAGTTCCCGGTCAAGGATGTGTGTTCGTGGATCGGCAATTCGCAGGCCGTCGCGATGGAGCACTACGCGATGACAACGGCTGATTCCTTCCAGCGGGCGATTTGTGGTTCCACGGGTGGTTCTATCCGGGCAAATCAGGAGATATCGGAAGACGACACCCAAAACGAAAAACCCTCAGAAACAAGGGTTTCTGAGGGTTCGTGCGATCCAGTGATGAGTGGACCGATGGGCGATACTGGATTCGAACCAGTGACTTCCACCGTGTGAAGATGGCACTCTAGCCGCTGAGTTAATCGCCCGGATGAGAGGTTCGAGCGTTTTATCGGTCGCCGCTGGCGGGTTCAACTCAAAAAGAGCAGGGCGTTGTCGCTCGGACGCTGAGCCTGGGAGGTTGTTGCCGGTCGTGTCGGATGGTCCGGATTGAGATCGGGAGGCGCGATTGCCGCGGTGACGGTGGTGTTTGCCGGGGAATCGGGCAGTTGTCAGAATCCGGTCGCTCAGCACCGCGTGGAGACCAGCCGTTGAGGCGTTTTCGATCGGCGCCGTCATCCGAACCGGATTTGACTGGTGCGTCGAGACGTACCCTTCAGGATCGCAAACAGCACCGGACCTTTACTGATGAAGATTCTCTCCGGCATTCAGCCGACTGGACGATTTCACTGGGGCAATTACTTCGGAGCGATCCGGCAGTACATCGACCTGCAGGACAATGAGCAGGCGTTCTACTTCATCGCGGACTACCACGCTCTGACCACAGTTCGTGAGCCCGATACGCTGCGAGGATACGTGCAGGATGCGGCGCTCGATCTGCTGGCGCTGGGGCTTGATCCTGCGAAAGCGACGTTGTTTCGGCAGTCGGATGTTCCGGAAGTCACCGAGCTGACGTGGCTGCTCATGACGCTTACGCAGATGCATCTGCTCGAAAAATGCCACGCCTACAAGGACAAGAAGGCAAAGGGCATTGCGGCCGACGCCGGGCTGTTTACCTATCCCGTGCTGATGGCTGCCGACATTCTGCTGTATGACAGCGATGTCGTGCCGGTTGGACTTGACCAGGTCCAGCACATTGAAGTCACGCGCGACATCGCGACCCGCTTCAACAGCATGTATGGCGTCGAAGCTTTGAAGCTGCCCAACGCTCAGGTCGTTGAGGCGACCGCCAAGGTGCCGGGCATCGATGGCGAAAAGATGTCGAAGAGCTATGACAACACGATCGAGCTGTTCGAAACTCCCAAGCGGACGAAAAAGAAGATCAACCGGATCAAGACGGACTCGAAGGCCGTCGAGGATCGCAAGGAGCCGGAAAGCTGTTCGGTCTTCACGCTCTACAAACTGTTCGCCACGCAGGAGCAGCAGGACGCTCTGGCGGAACGCTATCGGGCCGGCGGCATGGGCTACGGCGAAGCGAAGGGGGCTCTGTACGAAGCCGCGATGGAGCACTTCTCCGAAGCTCGCGAACGTCGCGAAAAGCTCGAACAGGATCCGGACACGGTTGAGGATATTCTGCGGGCTGGTGCGGCGAAGGCCCGTAAAGTCGGTAAGGAAGTGCTCGATCGCTGCCGTGCGGCGTGTGGGTTGAAGGCCACGTTTTGAATCCTGTGGGGTAGCGAAAGTCGCGCAGACTTTCGGCACATTCGTGCCCACCGAAACTCTGCGCGAGTTTCGCTACTCAGTTCTGGTGGAAGGCAGCACTGGCAGAGCCAGTGGCACACGACGGTCGCTGTCGGAATTCACGTTTTGCGAGGACAAGCTGATGCGGAAATGTCTGGCTGCTGTGCTGATCGGTCTGACGCTGGTTGCCGCCTCGGCAAATGCGGCGGACAAGCCCCAGCGTGTTCTGCTGATCGGTCAGGGGCCGGATGGGCATCCGGCGGCGACGCATGAGTACAACGCGGGCGTGCGGTTGCTCGCCAAGCTGCTCAGCCGGGTTGAGAATCTGCAGACGATCGTCGTCAGTGCGGACGGCGACTGGGCCGAGGGGCCGGAACTGCTCGACGGAGCGGACGCTGCCGTCGTTTTTGTTTCGCAGGGAGCGAAGTGGATTCAGGACGACGCGAAACGGCTGGCCGCGTTTCAAACCCTGGCAAAGCGAGGCGGCGGACTGACGTGCCTGCACTGGGGCATGGGGACCCGCGAGGCGGAAAACATTCCGAAGTGGCTCGAACTCTTCGGCGGCTGTCATGGAGGTCCGGACCGGCGGTACAAGGTCGTCGATACTCAGCTGGAGCTGGCCTCGCCCCGGCACCCGGTACTGCGAGGTGTCCAACCCATTCCGGTCCATGAGGAGTTCTACTTCGCGCTGAAGTTTCAGCCACCCGCAGAAACGATCACGCCGCTGATTCGCGTGCAGATCGAAGGTCAGCCGCACGTTGTCAGCTGGGCCTGGCAACGTCCTGACGGAGGCCGCTCATTTGGGTTTACCGGCCTGCACTTCCACGAAAACTGGAAGCACGAAAGCTATCGACGATTGATGACGCAGGGTGTTCTGTGGACGCTGGGGCGGGGTGTTCCAGAGGGCGGTCGAACGGTTGATGTGACCGCTGCGGACCTTGAGCTGCCTCAGGCTGAGGCAAACTGACGTTCTCGTTTAACCGCAAGCCGCAGGCGTGCGCGATACGACACAGAGACAATCCACCAGCGGCGACGCGCACGCCTGCGGCTTGCGGTTAAACAAGAGGCTGAAATGCTCCGCGATCTGCCCTCCGTTAACGAACTGCTCGATCACTCGCTGCTGCGCGAGCTGATCGTGGAGCATGGGCGGGCGAGTGTGCTGGAGTGGGTGCGGTCTGCCGTGGCGCTGCGGCGGGACGAGTTGATTGATCGGCAGCAGATTGATCGGCAGCCTGGCGGAAACGCTGCAGAGCGCGTCAGTCGCGACGAGTTGCGGGATCAGATTGCTGAGGCGGTCGCGCGTTTGGCGGAGAAGTCTGAGTGGCAGCAGATTGGCAACGTCATCAACGCGACGGGCGTCGTGCTGCATACCGGCCTCGGACGAGCACCGCTGTCGGCGGCGGCAAAGCAGGCGTTGCTGGACTGCGCGGCGGCCTGCAACTGTGAAGTCGATGTGGAGACGGGCGAGCGGCGGTATCGTGGTTACCAGGTTGAGTCAGCACTGCGATCACTGACGGGAGCGGAGTCGTCGCTGGTCGTCAACAACAACGCGGCCGCGACGCTGCTGACGCTGCAGGCTCTGTGTGCCGGGCGGGAAGTCGTCATTTCGCGCGGCGAGCTGATCGAGATTGGTGGTTCCTTCCGTTTGCCGGAGATCTTTGAACTCAGTGGCGCGAAGCTGCGGGAAGTCGGGACGACCAATCGGACAACGCTCGCCGACTATGAACGAGCGATCAATGACGACACGGCAGCCATCATGGTTGTCCATCCGTCGAACTACCGCGTTGTTGGTTTCGCCGGGAAGCCGGAACCCAGTGAGCTGTTCGCGCTGGCTCGTGATCGAGAGATCCTTTCAATCGACGATATTGGCAGCGGAGCCCTGTTCGACGTGGCCAGAGCCGGGCTGCCTGCCGAACCGACGTTTCAGAACAGCGTGGCTGCCGGTGCCGACGTAACGCTTGGCAGCGGCGACAAGCTGCTCGGCGGCCCGCAGTGTGGAATCGTCGTCGGGCGTTCTGAAGTTGTCAGTCGAGTGCGGAGCCATCCTCTCGCGCGGGCCGTTCGCGTCGACAAGCTGACGCTGGCAGCGCTCGGGGCGACGCTGGCTTCGTACGTTCGCGACGTTGCCGAGACGGAAGTGCCGACACTGACGATGCTCGGCGTTTCGGCGGACGAACTGAGCCGTCGGGCTCAGAGTGTTCTCGACGAGATTGGGGTCGTTGACGGGCTGCGGATTGAGGTCCGCGAGGCAACTGCTCAGGTGGGAGGTGGTTCGCTGCCAGCCGTCGAATTGCCGACGAGTGTGCTCGCGCTGCGGCATGACGCGTTTTCCGCAGATGAGGTGGCGCGGCAGCTTCGCGTTGGGCGGATTCGAGTCTTCGGCCGGATTCAGTCCGACGAAGTCCTGCTCGATCTGCGGAGCGTTCTGCCGGAAGATACGTCGCGGCTCGCGCTGGCCGTGCGACTGCTGGCGAAGGTTCCGTGACGGCGATCAACCGACGAAGCAACATTGGTAGCGAAACTCGCCAGAGTTCTGGCACGACAGACGAGACGCCGAAACTCTGCGCGAGTTTCGCTACAACCAGAGGATCAGCAGAACGATGAGACAGCACGAAATTGAGATCCGCGTTCGCTATGCGGAAACCGACGCGATGGGCTTTCTGCATCACTCTCGGTATTTCGTGTACTTTGAGATTGGGCGTACTGAGTTGTTTCGCGCGGGCGGCGGCGATTATCGGAAGATGGAAGAGGACGGGCTGTTTCTCGTCGTGGCGAAGACCGAGTGCCGCTTTAAATCGCCGATTCGTTACGACGATCTGGTCACGCTGAGGACGACCATCGAACGCGTCAGCCCGGCCAAGCTCGAACATAAGTACGAGCTGTTTCGTGACGGCGAACTGCTGGCCACGGCAACGTCGACGCTGGGCTGCGTTGACCGCTCGGGCCAGATTCAGATGATGCCCGACTTCATTCTGCAATCCGCGGATGAGTAATCGCTGGCCCGGCCAGGTAGCGAGTAGTTGTAGGGTGCGTGCAGCAAGCCTTGTCAGGGCGGTGCGTTACGTCGGCAAACAAGACAATTCGTCAGAGACACTCTGTATCAAGGCCAATCTGGCTTGCGCAACGCACCGGTCAGAAACGCCGACTCCACGCACCCTACGAGAATATTCCTGAGTAATCGCTGGCCCGGCCAGGTAGCGAGACTCGCGCAGAGTTTCGGCAGGTTTTCAGCAAGGCCGAAACACTGCGCGAGTTTCGCTACTGTGCGTTTTGCTTTCCTTGACAACCAGTTTGCCTGAGCTGCTTCCCGTGTCTGATGCCCCTGCCAACTTCATTCTGGCCATCGAATCGTCGTGCGATGAGACGGCGGCGGCGGTGATTGATCGCGACTTGAATGTCCGGTCGAGCGTCGTGGCATCGCAGTACGAACTGCATCGTGACTTTGGCGGCGTTGTGCCCGAGATCGCCTCGCGGGCGCATGTGCGACGGATTCTGCCGGTCATTGATGGGGCACTGAAAGACGCCGGGCTGACGCTGTCGGAAATCGGAGCGATCGCCGTCGCGACTCAGCCGGGGCTCGTTGGTTCGCTGCTGGTTGGACTGACGGCGGCTAAGACGCTCGCGATGGTGCTCGATGTTCCGCTGATCGCGGTCAATCATATCGAGGCTCACATTTATGCGTGCCGGATGGCGGCGGGACGCGACATTTTCCCGGCGATCGGCTTCGTCGTCAGCGGCGGGCACACGAATCTCTATGACTGCACGAGCCCCGTCGACTTCGAGCTGATCGGGTCGACGATTGACGACGCGGCGGGCGAGGCGTTTGACAAGGTTGCTCAGATTCTCAATGTCGGTTTCCCCGGCGGGCCCGCAATTCAGCGCGTCGCTGAAAGCGGTAATCCAAAAGCGATCCGGTTCCCACGAACGTTTCTCAAGGAGGATCGGCTGGAGTTCAGTTTCAGCGGGCTGAAGACTGCGGTGCTCTACACGGCGACTGGCGTTCCGGGTTCGCATCAGAAGCCCGAGCCGCTGACCGAGCAGCGCGTTGCCGACATCGCGGCGAGTTTTCAGGCGGCCGCGGTTGAGGTTCTGGTGGGCAAGTGCCGGCAGGCTCTGGAGCAGCGCGGCCGCAACGTCCTGTGCGTCGGAGGCGGCGTCGCGGCGAATGCCTTGCTCCGTGAGCAGCTTGAAAAGATGACTCGCCGAATCGGTGCCGAGCTGCACATCGCTCCGATGAATCTCTGCACCGACAACGCCGCGATGGCTGCGATTGCCTGGGAGTCGTACCACCGCGGGCACTTCGCCGAGCTGGACCTTGATGTCACGCCGGGGCTTGTACGCGTTCGGAAGCAGTGATCCGCAGTAAAGCTTCTGGAACTCATGCGAGGTCGCGGCAACTTCGTTACCTTTTCACCTTCTGTTCTGGCTTCTGAAAAACAACTTCGACAGAAGCTGAGAAGGCAACGAAGGAAGGACGGAGTCCGGCATGAGCGGGAAGTGGTCGGATGCGGAACTCGTGCGACTGTGTCTCGAAGGAACGTCGCACGACCTGACTGACGAAGTCGTCGCGGCTCTCGGCCAGCGCATGAGTGAATCGCGGCTCGTCCGGGATGCGGTCGAGGAGTCGCCGTTTTCCGGACAGCTCAAGACGCGGCTCGCCGCCCAGGGACAGAGTGCGACCTCTGCCTCAGACAATGCTTCTGAGGGAGAGACCGGAGAGCAGCACGCGCGACCGTCGCAGAGTATGAAGCCGGCGGTCGCGATTCTGGCCGTCGTGCTTGTTGGCTGGTTGTTGTTTTCCACATCGAATCAGCCGGACGAACAACGGGCAAACGGGCCGGACAGTGCGGAGTCGTCGGGCGAGGACGACACGCCCGCGGTCTCCGAGGCTGACGAGGCGGCGTCCGAAAAGGATGCGGCAGCCGCTCGGGACGCCGCTGCCACTCGGGACGCGATGAACGCTGAGGGTGCTTCCGGTGAGGGCTCAGCTGCTCGCGCGACAGAAACGGGAGCCGCGTCGTCGAGTGATGTCAGCGAGGCCGCGAACGCTGAGAACCTTGACCAGACGAAGCCGGTCGCGACTCCTGGCGGCGAGCCGGCCAGTGCCGACGCAGCGCAGTCGCAGGACGAAAAGCCGCAGGAAAGAGAGACATCGGCCACTGAGTCTTCACGCGGGAATTCATCGGTTGCTGCCGTCGAGCCCGTTGCCGGGCCGTGGGGAAAGTCGCTTGATCGCGATGTCGCTCCGCTGCGGTTTGACGAGGTTGCGTGGCGGTTGCCGGGGGACGTCGGTGTCGATGAGTTTCCGCCGGACGAGTTTCGGCAGTGGTTCGATCCCGTCGCTGGCCGACCGTTTGGGGTTCTCGATGAGCAGCACAGTGGGCGGCGGTTCACAAAGTTCGACGGGATGGCTCGGCTGAAGGCGAGCTGGGTTGAGGCGGCTGTCCTACGGCTGACGGTTTACGACACGGAAGCGTGCGAGTTGCATGTCTGGAATGGCAACGACGGCGTGCGTCTGAAGTATTTCCGGAAGCGACAGCCGAACGTGTGGGCCGTTCATCGCATCTCGCGCGCGGACCCGTCGGCGCCGTTGACGGTGGGCGACTTCCTGACGAATGACTGTGGCCGCTGGCACCGGTCCAACTTTGGCACGTTCGAGTTGCGGTGGGAACGCGAGCGGCTGTGGCTGACTCGCGGCGATGTGGCTTTGCTGAGCGTACCGTTTCCGCAGCGACCGGATGACATCGCAATCGACGGCAAGCTGAAGTTTCGCGATGTGGAGCTGTTGAAATCCGACCCGCTCCCGGAAGACAGCCTGCCTCAATATCTCGAAATGCGTCCGTTACTGGCGGCGTCGCAGCCCGCGAAGCTCGACTGGCACATGCTCGGCGCGGAAGAGTCGCCGGGGTCGATGACGCGGCAGGGCAGTTCGATCGAACTGCAGGTTGGGTCAGAATCGAAGGAGCCGGCGCGCTTGTGGACGCCCGTTCCGAACGCGGGTCTGTGCGAGTTTGTCTTTCGCATCGAATCGGCGGAAGCCGGCACGGGCGTTTACATCGGGAACGCTGACGGCGAACCGATCATTCATGTGGCGCGGCTGTGGGATCCCAAAGCGCGACGGGCTGCGGTTCAGCTTCTGAAGCCGGACCAGCGTGACACTGAGCGGACTTACGATGTCGATGCCTGGCCGCCTCCGTGGTCGGGTGAGAATCAGTGGTTGCGAGTCGTGATGGGAGCCGGTTCGATTTCGTTGTGGACAAGTCCAGACCGACACGACTGGGCGTGGGTCGCGGACAGTCCGGCACGCGGTCGGTTTCCCGGCGAGCGGGCATCGATTGGCGTCTTCGCTCAGCCACAGGCGGAACGCCGCATCCGCGTCAGCCATGTCGAGGTGAATGAGTTTCCTGGGCTGGTTTCGCTTGCCGATGCCGATCTGGTCGACCGTGTTGACACCGACTGGTTTTCGCCGCTGGACATTCAGGAGACCGGCTCGTGGCTGCAGCGTGTGATTCGGCATCAGCCCGACGAAGTCACTTTTGAAGACTGGCGCCGTGCGTGTGCCGTCGCGACGCTGCGAGCTTCTCCCGGCATCGGTCCGGGCCTGTTCCTCTGCAGCGGTCTGCTGGCTGAAGGTCTCAAGCCGACCACTGCTGCCGGCCATGATGATGCTCGCGGGGATGACGAAGTCGATGCGGAGATGGCCCGCGCGTTCGAACTGCTGCGCGAAGTGTCCCTGTACTGCGACCTGTGGGACAGCAGTCGCGGACGGGATGTTTCGCTGCTGTATCATGAAGTCGCCCGGCAGGCAGTGCGGCGGACGACGGGGCGCGGCGCATCGCCAGCGTACTCGGCGCGAGCGATGCGGGCACTGTTGAGGACCGAGTTCTGGAGCGGGCATACGCCGCGGCTGACGCCGCTCGACGCGGTCGAGAACGAGTTGACGGCGATGATCGAGGCGGGCGAGTTCGAGGCCGCTTTGACGCTCATTGATGAAGTCACTTTCTGGAACGCGAACGGGCATCCGTCCCGCCACTGGTGGCAGACGATCGAGGAGATCTATCCGCGGATGGCCTGGGCGGAACTCGCCGCGCAGACAACGCTCGACAGTGAAATGCGAGCGGCGCGGCAGGAGCTTCCGGGCCGCTGGAAAACGAACCTGACCATTGAACGGCACCCGTTGGCGCACTCGGTCAGCAAGGAAGCCTACAACGTGATGGCGGAGTTTCAGGCGGCGGTGTCGGGCAACGCGTTCGATGATGCCTGCGCGGTGATTTCGTCAGCAGCCTCGACGGAACTGCTCGGCCTGCTGCCGGATTCGCAGGACGGGCGATTGATGATTTCGTTTCCGAACGCTGTCGCACTCGCGATGAACCAGCAGCCGGAATTGCGCCGGACGATGAACGAGCAGTTTGGAGCGATCGGTCGGTTGCGCGTTCGCGAGGCGATTCAGAACGCTGACCATCGGCGAATCGAAGCCGCGACGGTGCAGTTTTTTGGAACGCTGGCCGCGGCGGAAAGCGCGGCATGGCTCGGCGACCGGGCACTCGCTGGCGGACGATTCGCCGCGGCACGCAGCTATTTCGAGCGGGCGCTGGCCGACTACCGGCTCAATTCGCAGATCGAAACGGTCGAGCAGCGGTCGCTGCGCGCGAAGCTGGAACTCACGCTGCAACTCAGTGCGACGGCAGCTGAACCGGCTGGCGATCAGCTGGTAACGAGCACGTTGACGGGAGAGGCGCCGATCGAATTCAACTCGGCCAGCATCGCGACTGCCGCGTTCAACTCGCTGCTGACGGAACTCGGTGAGCAGTCAAAGTCGGTCGGCAATGCCGTGTCGAATCAGGACCTGTCACTGACGCCTCACGGTCGCGCCATCACGTCGCAACTCGTCGCACCTGGCGGGTTTCGCATCGAAAAGCGCGGGCGGTACGACGGCGATCAGGGGGAGCGGCCGGGGGCATCCGCGCCGTCGGATGTCGACTGGGTGGCGAGGCAGCTGGCCGTCGAAGTGGCCGGCGATTCGGCATTCCTTTGCAACCGGTTTCAGCTCAGCCGCTTCGATCTCACAAATGGCCAGACGAAGTGGCGGCAGGAACTCGGCAACGATCATGGGAATGCGCATCACTGGCCGATGGTCCCGATGCGGCCACTCGTCACTGAGAACGCGGTTTACTGTCGGCGTCTGCGTAAGGATGGCACGGAGCTGATCTGCTGCGACCGGGAGAGCGGCACCGTCCGCTGGACGCAGAATCCGGGGCAGAAGATCGTCAGCGATCCGTTCCTGATTCGAGGCCGGCTGCACGTCTTCCTGGCGGGTGATGCGTATGCCGGGCCGTCCGTTCTTGAGCTGGCGACCATCCATACGGAAACGGGAACGCTGCTCGACAATGTGCCCGTGCTGAACCTGTTCGACGTCTGGCAGAACACCGTGCCAGTCTGCCAGGTCAGTCAGTCGGATGGTCTGATCTACTTCACGGTGTCTGGCGTCGCGGGCTGCTGCAACAGTGAGGGGCAGCTGCTGTGGATTCGCCGCCGCGAGTGGGTGCCGCCGCAGCTTGATCGCGAACGACGTCTGCGACACTGGTCACCGCCGGTCATTGATGGCGCTGCGGTCGTGCTGTTTGAAGCCGAGTCGCCTGTCATCGAACGGGTCGATGCGGCAACCGGTCGCCGTCAGTGGTCGGTCACCAGTCCCGGTTTTCGACGCTGCCTGGGCGCCGTCGACGGAAGACTGATCCTCGATGACGACTACGGAATTCGGGCGATCGATCTGCAGTCAGGACAGACCCTGTGGCAGTACGTCGCCGCGGACATGCTTGATGCCGTGCTTGTTGCGGACAGCGGCGATCGCCTGTTGTTGACGCGGGCACTGCCGTTTGTCGAAGGCCGCACGCGCGAAATCAGTCCCGCGCTCATCTGGCTCGATCTGACAACCGGTCGCGAATCCGCGCGGCTGCCACTCGAGTCGTTACGTGACAAGGAGCCGCGGCTCGGGCCATTGCTTGCTGGCTCGGAGAAGACCTGGCTGTTCTTCGCGCGGGGCCGCAAGGAGCCGGATCGGGAGGTGCTCGAACTCGTCCCCGACGAGAACCTTCAGCCGGCCTATCCGTCGGATCTTGAGGCCTGGGCCGACTGGCATCCGGAAACCCGCACGGAGACGCCTCCGGATCACCGACTGCTCCGCCCCGATCTCGACCGAGCCTGGCAGTCGAACGAGTTCCGCAACGCGATCGATCAACTGGCGGCCGGCTGGTTGCCCGTCATGTGGATCCAGCCGAAGGAATGCGGGCTGGTTGGCGAGTTTCGCGGGCAGCGGGATGTGCTGCGACTGCGGCCGAGAATCGCGTACTCGCCCGAGACCGCGAATGACGCGCCGAGCGAATCGACGGTCGGCGCCGTGCGACTCTTTCGCCCCTTGCGTCTGAAGAACGATGCCAACGTCAGCCTGCGATTTAAAGCGGGTCACAATCAGGGTGAGAGCTGGCTGCTGACAGTCGAAGCCAATGGCGAGCGCGTGTTGAACACGGTGATCGACGACCAGACCGCGCCAACCGGCTGGCAGCAGATCGACGTTCGGCTGGGTCACCTGGCGGGCCGGGAAATCAATCTGGTCATCACCTGCGGACAGGCAGACCGCAAAGAGCAGGCGTGGGCCTTCCTGCACGAACTGCCCGACCCAGCGACGCTGGACGAGCAGGTTGAGGTTGCTGGGAAGTGATTCGCCAGGCAGGGCAATTCGTTTAACCCGAAGCCGCAGGCGACGGCGTTTTGCAGTGTTGGGTTGTTTTCTGAAACGCCGTTGCCTGCGGCTTCGGGTTAAACGATCTTCGTGCCTTCGAGTTGCAGAGAGGACGGATATTGAATGGGAATCGTGATCGGCATGGACGAAGCCGGGTATGGTCCGAATCTTGGACCACTCGTGATCACGGCGACGGTCTGGGAAGTGCCTGGGGATCCGCGGGAGTTCGATTTCTGGTTGTCACTTACGGACGTCGTTTCTCAATCGCGTCCCAGGAAAAACGACGAACGGCTGCACGTTGCGGATTCCAAACAGGTCCACTCGCCAGCGCGCGGGCTGCGGGATCTTGAACGCTCAATCCGTCCGCTGCTGAATCTCGCAGGAGCGCCGCTCGGGTCGTTTCAGGATCTCGCTCACTGGCTGATCGGGCTCGGGGAATCTGACGTCACGACCAGCCCGCTCGCCCTGCCCAGCGAACCGTGGTTTGCTGAGGGAGATCTCGAACTGCCGACAACGCAGGGGGACGACGACGCAGCTGCTCGGCGCGAGCGGCTGGCTGAAACGTGCTCGGCGACTGGAATCCGTTTTGTCGCGGCTCGCAGTGAGATCGTGCTCACGGAACGATTTAACGAGATGACGTCGCGTTACGACAGCAAGGGCGTCGCGCTGTCGAAGACGACGTTCGGGTTGCTCGGCCAGGTCTGGGATCCGGCATCGGGCGAGCCGACGCTGATCATCGGCGACAAGCACGGCGGTCGGAACCGGTACGACGACCTGATCGACGAACAGCTCGACGGCCAGATGATCTTCCGGATGCGTGAGAGTCGGGAAAAGAGCAGCTACCGGGTCGGAGCGTCCGAGCTGCATTTTCAGACCGGGGCCGAAGCTCACTTTCCGGTCGCGGTCGCCTCAATGACCTGCAAGTACGTTCGGGAACTGGCGATGGAGCAGTTCAACGCCTTCTGGCAACGACACGTCCCGGATCTCAAGCCGACAAAGGGCTACCCGCTCGATGCGAAGCGCTTCCGGGCCGACATCGCCGAGGCGCAGAAACGACTGGGAATCTCTGACGATGTCCTGTGGCGGCAGCGGTAGCGGAAGGGGGGCATCCTTGACGACGGAGGGTGGCAGTCATATTGTCATCGCCCTTGCTCATAGTTTGCCCCTCTTAGTATTTGCGTCTGCTTATATTTGCGATGTCGTTCCGAACTGCCGAACTCTTCTGTGCCGTGGCCGGTTGCCGCAGCTTCTCGCGAGCTGCGGAGGTGCATGGCATTTCGCAGTCGTCGGTGAGCCAGGCAGTCGCTCATCTGGAACGGGATCTCGGCGTCAAGCTGATTGACCGCCGAACGCGACCGCTGACGCTGACGACAGCGGGGCAGACGTATTTTGATGGTTGTCGCGAGCTGCTGGACCGGTTTCGGGAATTGAACGATTCGCTCCAGACTGTGACGACGAAAGTCTCTGGCAGGCTGAGAGTTGCGGCGATTTACTCGATCGGCCTGCAGCAGATGGATGGCTTCGTCCACGACTTTTCGGAGCAGCATCCGGAGGTGGATCTGCGGGTCGATTATCTGCATCCGGAAGAGGTGTATGACCGGATTGCGAGCGACGCGGCCGACGTCGGTATCGTGTCGTTTCCGAAGGATTCCGGGGATTTTGCGGCGATCCCGTGGCACGAGCAGCCCTTTATCCTGGCTGTGCCGCCAGGGCACAGGCTGGCGGGTCGAGCGACCGGGAACTATTCTTCGCTCCCTCTCAGTGAGTTGTCTGGTGAAGATTTTGTCCACTTCACGCCGGAGCTTCGCGTTCGCCGCAAGCTCGATCAGTGGCTGAAGGAAAAGCGGGTCACGCCGCGAATCATTCATGAGTTCGACAATGTCGAGCAGATTCGTCGCGCTGTGGAGGACTCCGTGGGAGTGGCCCTGTTGCCTGCTCCCGCCGTTGAACGGAGTGTCGAAACCGGCACTCTGATCAGCCTGAAACTGGCCGACGTCGCATGGACGAGACCGCTCGGCATTATTCATAAGCGGCATCGCACGCTGAGCAACGCCGCAAACCGGTTCGTCGAGATGCTTCACGACGATCCGCACTGGAGCCACCTGCGGGAGACGGAGCCCGCGGAGAAACGGCTCGCCCACTGAAACACTCAATCGATCCCGCATCGACTGAAGAAGGATAGAACCAGGATGACTGACTCTGCGCACAACGATCGCCCCGGAACCGATTTCAGCTTCCAGAACGACGGGCAGAACTATTTCTCGAATGCCTGGAAGAATGGTCGCCTGCCGGGCAGGCGTGGTCTGTACGACCCGCGGAACGAGCACGAAAACTGCGGCGTCGGCTTCATCGCGCACATCAAAGGCGTGCCGTCGCGGCAGATTGTCGACGACGCCGACCGGATGCTGCAGCACATGGAGCACCGTGGTGCGTGTGGCTGCGAAGAAAACACCGGCGACGGCGCCGGCATGCTGACTGCGCTGCCGTATGAACTGCTGGAGAAACTCGCAAAGCAGGATCTCGGCGCGGAACTGCCGGCGCGCGGCCTGTACGGCACCGGCGTCTTCTTCATGCCGACGGACCCCGCCGAGCGCGAAAAGTGCCGCGAGATCGTCAACGAGATCATCGCTGGCCAGGGCCAGAAACTGGTTGGCTGGCGCGAACTGCCGGTCGATCCCGATGCTGCAGACGTCGGCCCGACGGCTCGACTGTGCATGCCGCATTTTGAGCAGCCATTCATTGCCGCTGCCGACGGGCTTGACCGGGAAGGCTTCGAGCGGCAGCTGTTCATTATTCGCAAGCTGTCCAGCCGCCGGATTCGCGTTGAGAGCGACCTCGAACAGAAGCTGATGTTCTACATCTGCTCGCTGTCTACCAAGGTCATTATCTGGAAGGGCATGCTGCGGTCGATGCAGGTCATCCCGCTGTACAAGGACCTGCAGGATCCGGATTACAAGACGCACCTCGCGATGGTGCACTCGCGCTTCTCGACGAACACGTTCCCGAGCTGGGACCGTGCTCAGCCGCTGCGGTTTATGGCGCATAACGGCGAAATCAACACGCTGCGCGGCAACGCCAACTGGATGTTCGCGCGGCAGGGCGGGATGTCCAGCGACCTGTGGGGCAACGATTTCCGCAAGCTGTGCCCGATCATCGAGCCGGAATGCTCAGACTCGGGAAACTTCGATAACGCCCTGGAGATGCTGTACCACTCCGGTCGCACGCTTCAGGAAGCCGTCATGATGATGATCCCCGAAGCGTGGCAGAATCATCACAGCATGCCCGAAGACAAGCGGGCGTTTTACGAATACCACTCGGCACTGCAGGAGCCGTGGGACGGTCCCGCGTCGGTCTCGTTCACCGACGGAAAGTACATCGGCGCCGTGCTGGACCGGAACGGTCTGCGGCCCAGCCGTTATTACGTGACGCACGACGATCGCGTCATCATGGCCAGCGAAGTTGGTGTCGTGCAGGTCGACCCGAAGGACGTGAAGAGCAAGGGACGCCTGCAGCCGGGCCGCATGTTCCTCGTCGACTTTGAAGAAGGCCGAATCATCACCGACAACGAATTGAAATCGTCGGTGGCGTCGAAGCGTCCTTACAAGGAGTGGCTGAAGAACCAGGCCATTCATCTCGACGAGCTGCCGCGGCATGAAACGCCGGAACATTATCCGCAGGACGAACTTCTCAATCGCATGCAGGCGTTTGGGTACACGACTGAAACACTGCAGTTCATGCTCATGCCGATGCTCCGCGAAAAGCGTGACCCGATCGGCTCGATGGGCAACGACGCCGCGTTGGCCTGCCTGTCGGACAAGCCGCGTCTGACGTACGACTATTTCAAACAGCTCTTCGCCCAGGTGACGAACCCGCCGATCGATTCGATCCGCGAAGACGTCATCATGTCGCTGGAGTGCTACATCGGACCGGAAGGCAACCTGCTGGACGCGACCGAAGAGCAGTGTCACCGCCTCTGCGTGCCGCACCCGATCCTTACCAACGAGGAGCTCGCTGCGATCAAGGACCTCGACTATCGAGGCTGGAAGACGCGGACGATCGACATCACCTACCCGCGCAGCGAAGGCGATGCCGGGCTGCGTCCGGCGATTGACCGCATCTGCGAAGAGGCGACGCAGGCGATCAACGACGGCTACTCGCTGATCGTTCTCTCCGACCGAGCCATCAGCCCGGACCGTGTTCCAGTCAGTTCGCTGCTGGCGACGGGTGCAGTTCATCACGCTCTGGTGCGGCAGGAACTGCGAACGCGAATCGGCATCGTGGTCGAATCCGGCGAGGCTCGCGAAGTGCACAACTTCTGCCTGCTGACTGGGTACGGGGCCGACGCGATCAATCCGTACCTCGCGTTCGAGGCACTTCGCCAGGCTCGCGAAGACGGGCTGCTCGAAGCTGAGTTCAGCGACGACAAGATTGTTCCGGCCTTCCGCAAGGCCGTCGCCAAGGGCATGCTCAAAGTCATGGGCAAGATGGGGATCTCGACGCTCGCCTCGTACAAGGGCGCTCAGATCTTCGAAGCCGTCGGGTTGAACTCCGACGTCATCGACACCTGCTTCGTTGGCACGGCCAGCCGGATTTCCGGCGTCGGTTTTGACGTGCTCGCCGAAGAAGGCATCCGCCGACACGAACTCGGTTCCCCGACGCGCGAAGCCGAGACTCTGCCCATCCTGCCGAACGACGGTCAGTTTCACTGGCGGAAGGAAGGCGAAGCTCACGCCTGGAATCCGCACACCATCGCCCAGATTCAGGTTGCCGCGCGAACTGGTTCGAAAGACGCGTACAAGCAGTTCTCGAAGCTGGTCAACGAGGAAGTGCATCGTCGCTGTTTTCTCCGCGGACTGCTGAAGTTCAAGCCCGGACGGACTGCGGTGCCGCTGGAGGAAGTCGAACCCGCCCGCGACATCGTCAAGCGGTTCTGTACCGGGGCGATGAGCTACGGCTCGATTTCGGCGGAAGCGCACGAGACGCTGGCCGTCGCCATGAACGTGCTCGAGGGCAAGAGCAACACCGGCGAGGGGGGCGAGGATCCGGAACGCTTCAAGTGGTACGACCGCCCGGAGGACGAGCACCAGTACATGCTCGACACGCTGAAGAACCTCGACGGTGAAAAGGCGAGTTCGCACACGAATCAGTACTCAAAGCGGTCCTACATCAAGCAGGTGGCTTCGGGCCGGTTTGGCGTGACAAGCTGGTACCTCACGAACGCTGACGAGTTGCAGATCAAGATCGCACAGGGAGCGAAGCCCGGTGAAGGTGGTGAACTGCCCGGCCATAAGGTCAACAAGATCATCGCCGCGACACGTCACTCGACGCCGGGCGTTGGCCTGATCAGTCCGCCACCGCACCACGACATTTACTCGATCGAAGACCTGTCGCAGTTGATCTTCGATCTGAAGAACTCGAACCCGAGTGCGGCGGTCAGTGTGAAGCTGGTGTCCGAAGTGGGCGTCGGCACGATCGCCGCCGGAGTTGCCAAGGGACACGCCGACAAGATTCTGATCGCAGGTGCCGACGGCGGGACGGGCGCCTCGCCGCTGACCAGCATCAAATACGCCGGCCTGCCGTGGGAGCTGGGCATCGCCGAAACGCACCAGGTGCTCGTGATGAACGATCTCCGCAGCCGCGTGCGTCTTGAAACCGATGGCCAGATCAAGACGGGCCGCGACGTCGTCATCGCCGCTCTGCTGGGGGCCGAGGAGTTTGGTTTCGCGACCGCGCCGCTCATCACGATGGGCTGCATCATGATGCGAAAGTGCCATCTCAACACCTGCCCGGTCGGTATCGCGACGCAGGACCCCGAACTCCGCAAGAAGTTCTCCGGCAAGCCGGAGCACGTCGTCAACTACCTGTTCATGGTGGCCGAGGAAGCTCGTGAGATCATGGCGGAACTCGGCTTCCGCACGATCAACGAAATGGTTGGCCATGTTGAGGCTCTTGAAATTGACGACGCGGTCGACCACTGGAAGGCGAAGGGCATCGACCTGACGCCGATTCTCACGCCGGCCATCAAACCGCATGAGAATGTGCAGACTTACTGCACGATCTCGCAGAATCACGGCCTCGAAGAAGTGCTGGATAACGAGCTGATCAAGAAGTCGTTGCCAGCGATTCACGAACAGAAGCCTGTCCGCTTTGAGATCGAGATTGAGAATATTGACCGAGCGTTCGGCACGATGCTCAGCCACGAAGTCTCCAAGGCGAACGGCGGCGCGGGCCTGCCCGACGACACGATCCATATCGACGTGAAGGGGTCGGCGGGGCAGAGCCTTGGTGCCTGGCTGGCACCGGGAATCACCATCGAAGTGGAAGGCGACGCCAACGACTACGTCGGCAAGGGGCTCTCTGGCGGTCGCGTGATTATTTATCCGCCGAAGGAATCCACCTTCGTGCCGGAAGAGAACATCATTATCGGCAACGTCGCTCTTTATGGAGCAACGGCTGGTGAAGCCTTCTTCCGAGGCATGGCGGCCGAACGGTTCTGCGTTCGCAACAGTGGAGCCCGCGCGGTAATCGAAGGCGTTGGTGACCACGGTCTCGAATACATGACCGGTGGCCGAGCCATCATTCTTGGCCCGACGGGACGCAATTTCGCAGCGGGTATGTCCGGGGGAGTCGCGTACGTCTTCGCACCGGATCGCGACGAATTCCGCTTGAACTGCAACCTGGAACTCGTCGACCTTGAGAATGTCGAGGCAGAAGAGGACGTCGCGGAACTGAAGGAACTGATCGAGAAGCACGCCAACTACACGGGCTCAACGGTCGCGTCCGGCATTCTCGATTCCTGGGACGAGTCGCTGCCGAAATTCGTCAAGGTCATGCCGCGTGACTACAAGCGGGCCCTGGCCGAACTGGCTGCCGAAGGAGTCGAAACGGCGGCAGCTGGCAGCTAAGCCAGTGGTTCCTGTTCCGGTTTCACCTGAATGAATTGCTGAAGCACAAGTACTCCGGCAGACGTCCGGAGTGTCGGTTGGAATACAGAAAGTGAGTTGAATCATGGGTGACCCGCGTGGGTTCATGACTGTTGAACGCAAGACGTATTCGGAACGGGATCCCTCAGAACGGGTCGCGGACTGGAACGAGTTTCATCTCGATCTGCCGGTTGTCGAACTGCAGCAGCAGGGAGCGCGGTGCATGGATTGTGGCGTCCCGTTCTGCCACACCGCCGACCTGATGGCGAATATGGCCGCCGGATGCCCGGTCCGTAACCTGATTCCCGAGTGGAACGACCTCATCTACCGAGGGCACTGGCGCGAGGCGCTCGACCGGCTCCACAAGACGAACAACTTCCCGGAATTCACCGGTCGCGTCTGTCCGGCTCCGTGCGAAGGTTCGTGTGTGCTGGGAATTAACGAACCGCCAGTCACGATCAAACAGAACGAATGCGCTATCGTGGATCGTGGCTGGGAGGAAGGCTGGATCGTCGCCACACCTCCGGGAAAACGAACGGGAAAGAAAGTCGCGGTTGTCGGCTCGGGCCCGTCGGGACTCGCCTGTGCCGCGCAGCTCAACAGTGCCGGGCATGAGGTCACAGTCTTCGAACGTGCTGATCGTATCGGTGGGCTGCTGATGTACGGCATTCCCAATATGAAGCTCGACAAGCAGAAGGTCGTGCAGCGCCGTGTCGACCTGATGGCCGACGAGGGCGTCGTCTTCAAGACTGGTGTGGAAATTGGCAAAGACCTCCCCGCCGCTCAGCTGATGGCGGACTTTGATGCGGTCGTTCTGTGCGTGGGCTCCACGAAGCCCAACGACTTCTTTGCGAAGACGCCGGGTCGTGACCTCAACGGGATCCATTTTGCGATGGAATTCCTGACGAAGAACACCAGAAGTCTGCTCGATTCACACCATGAAGACGGACAGTACATCAGTGCGAAGGACAAAGACGTTATCGTGATTGGCGGTGGTGATACCGGGACGGACTGCATTGGGACATCAATCCGTCACGGGTGTCGGTCGCTGGTCACATTTGAAATTGTTCCGCAGCCGCCGAACGCCCGTGCCGCGGATAATCCCTGGCCCCAGTGGCCGAAGATTCTGCGGACGGATTACGGGCACCATGAAGCAGCGGCCCGCTTCGACTACTCAGCCGTTCCGGGAAAGCACTTGCCGGGCGATCCACGCGAGTTCTCCATCCAGACAACCGAGTTTCTGGGTGACGACGACGGGAACCTGCGAGGTGTGAAAACGGTTCGAGTCGACTGGAGTAAGCCTCAGGCTGGCGGCCCTCCATTTACTGTTGTGGAAGACAGTGAACAGGAATGGCCGTGCCAGCTTATTATGCTGGCACTGGGTTTCAGCGGGCCGGAACAGGTCATTGCTCAGGAGCTGGGACTCGACTGTGACAAACGGTCGAACTTCGCTGCGGAATACGGACGCTACGCTACAAACATTGATGGTGTTTTCGCTGCGGGAGACTGCCGCCGCGGGCAAAGCCTGGTCGTATGGGCCATCAATGAAGGCCGGGAAGCAGCCCGGGAATGCGACCGTTATCTGATGGGAAGCACGCGTCTTCCCTGATCGACTGCAAAGAATGCCCCCTGAGTCGTTTGTAA
>Ga0070727_10001320_pt1 | contig 26655 bp, 23 predicted proteins | sample tdAd472_FD_66722 | JGI IMG/M metagenome (GOLD analysis project Ga0070727, IMG submission 66722) | Marine sediment microbial communities from the Atlantic coast under amendment with organic carbon and nitrate - tdAd47.2 | ecosystem: Environmental > Aquatic > Marine > Coastal > Sediment | place...
TCAAGGCTCTGATCGGCGGGGCCTATGCGGGCGAAGAGACCCGCCGTCAGGCCCAGGCCCGCTCCGGGCGTACCCAGCCCGAGCCGCGGACCGACCAGAACGTCGTGGGCTCCCCCAGCAAGGAGACTCGAGCCGCCACGCCGCGCTCGACCGCGCGCAACCGGACCACCGCGTCCGAAGGCGACGCTGAGACCGTCGAGACCCCACTCGTCGGCAAGTTCGTTGGCATTGGGGGAGGCGTGATCAAGGTCAAGCGCGCGGACGGCGAGATCATCTCCTGCCTGCTGCCCACCGAGCGCGAGAAGCGCGAAGGGTGCGAGGCCGCGTTCACTGGCCTCGAGCAGGGCGAGCGCGTGATCCTGGTGTGCTACGAGTCCGAGGGGCGCCGGGTGATCCGCGACTTCATCGTCAGCGCGGCCAAGAAGAAGCAGGACTAGTCTAGCTGGGCTAGCGATAGCGCTTGCTGGCTTGCTCGAGGAACTTGCGCTCCTCGTCGCTGAGCGAGGCCAGGCCGTCGCGCTTGATCTTGCGCAGCAGCTCGTCGACCTGGATCGCCGTCGCGTTGTCGATCCCATTGCTTGGGGGCTCGGGCGGGGCGGGGCGTGGCGGCTGAGGCTTCGCCTCGCGCCCACCGGCCAGGACTTTCAGCTGGGGGCGGCGCCGCCGCCGACTAGGCCGGAGGTCGAAGTGGGCGAGGGCGAACCCGATCGCCGCGCCACCGAGGTGCGCCGCGTGGGCGATGTGGTCGCTCCCCAGCCGGCCGCTGGCGCCCATCAGGTCGATCAGCGTGTAGCCGATCGCGAGCGCCCACAACGGGAGGGGTAGCACCCCGAACAAGAACAAGCGTTGGTGGGGCGCGACCACCGCGCCCGCGACGAGGTAGCCGTAGACAGCGCCCGAAGCGCCAATCGCTGGGGTGAACCACGTCCCGCGAGCGGCGCCCAGCCCGCAGAAGGCCAAGGAGCCACCGACCCCCGCTGTCAGGTAGAGGGTCCACAGGTCGCTGTTGCTCCAGCCGCGCTGGTGGAGGATCTGCCCCATGAAGTACAGGAGCAGCATGTTGAGGGCGAGGTGCATCAGGTCCAGGTGCGTGAACGCCGCCGTGACCAGCGTCCATACGCGGAAGCTCTCGAACACGCCGCTGGGACTGACGAAGAAGTGGGTCCGCGCGAAGTCGCTTTGTCCCCCGTCGAGGAACAGCAGGAGCACCCACACCGCAATGTTCAGCGCGATCAGGTGGACGTAAGCCGGGCTCCGGCGTAGCCAGGTCGCGGCGTCGGGGGGAGGTTCGCGCATGAAGTCGCGGTCATTCAGGCCCATACCTGCATTGTCTGCGGCGCGACACGTTCGGCAAGGGCCCGCGCTCGTGGTTCGCCTCTACGGGACGCTTGGTATCCTGGACGCATGCGCCTCTCCCCTTCGTTGGTTTGCTGTGTGGTCCTTGGCGTGGCCGGCTCCTCCTCGGCCCAAGACACGTCCCACGAGGGGCGCGCTGCGGTGGAGCGCTGCCTGGAGGCCATGGGTGGCCGGGCGCGGCTGCGCGAAGTGCGCGCCGCGGCGATCGAGATCCAGGCGAAGGCTTCGATCAAGGAGCGTCACACGCTGCTCTTGCCCAGCCGCGCCCTGCACTACGCGTCGCGTCGCGAGGGGGGGGCCGGGTTCGACGTGGTGGTCAAGGGGGAGAAGGGGTTCCTCTGCGACCGCGACCCCGAGGGCAAGACCAGCTACGTCGAAGACCTGACCGAGTCCGATCTGCTGGAGGGCGCCTACGAGCGCGACGTGCTGTTCATGCCGCTCCTGCTCGAGCAGCTGCTCGCCAACCCCCAGACCCGTTACGACAGTCGAGGCCCCAATTCGGTGGGTGACCTGGTGGTACGAGTGCTCGTGCACCCCCCGCAGGGAGCGACGGGCAAGGCTTTCGTGGTCCGCCTGCGTTTCGACAAGTCGAGCCACCTGCTGGTGCAGTCCATGGGCCTCGTGCCCTGCGGCGCCGACGAGGACAAGAAGCGCTTCTTCTCCTACGGCGACTACCGGGCCGTCTCCGGGGTCAAGCTCCCGACGAGCTACTCCGACGAACGCGGCAAGGGCACCAAGCCGCGCACCTACAGGGTGAAGTGGGTCCTGAACCCCAAGCTTCCTCAGACGCTCTTCACTCGGCCACGCGCCGGGGGTTAGCGCTCCGTGCAGCCGGGTGACGGGCTGCTGGATGCCGAGGACGCGCAGCTCGAGCGGCGGGTGTTCGCCACCGCGCTCGTCCTGCTGGTGACCTGCGCCTGGCCCTTCGTCGGCGACATTCCGTCCCGCTACCTGGCGCTGACCCGGGCCCTGGTCGAAGAGCGGGGCTGCGCGATCGACAGCTTTCACGCAGACACCCCCGACAAGGCGCGGCGCGGCGGGCACTACTACCTCGCCGCCGCCCCGGGACCGGCCTTCGCCGCCGTCCCTGCCTACGGGGTGGCCTGGTTGCTGGGCGGCTCGGTCATCCTGGGGCTGGTGCTGGCGACCCTTTGGGTCGGGGTGCTGCCCGGGGCGCTCGCCTTCCGCGGCTTCTACCGGCTGAGCGGGATCGCTGCGCGCGCACCTCCGCCGACCCCTTGGCGTTTGGGCTGCGTGCTGGCCCTCGGCGCGACCTGTGTGACGCCCCTCGCTACCGTGCTCTACGCCAGCGCGCTGAGCGTGGCCTGTACGGTGTGGGCGGCGGTCCACGCCTGTGCCTATCGCCGCGCGGTGTGCGATCCGGCGGAGGGGGCGTCTGACCCCCGACGGCACATGGCTTGGGCGGGGTTCCTGCTCGCGGCCCTCGTGACGTGCGAATACTCTGCCGCGCCCATCGCGCTGGTCGGCGCCGGCGTGCTCACGGCCTGGGCGCTGCGTGCCAGCCGCCCAGCGGACCTCGCCGCCTTCGCGGCCGGGGTGGCGGGGCCGGCCTTGATCCTCGCGGCCTACCACACCGCGTGCTTCGGGGCGCCCTGGCGCACCGGCTACGGCTTCCACGCGAACCCCGGCTTCGCTGAGCTCCTGGCGAAAGGCGTGAAGGGCTATCAGTTGCCCAGCCTGCACACGCTTTACGAGACGTCGCTGGGGTCGGCGCGGGGACTGCTCCCCTTTGCGCCGCCGGTGCTGGTGGGGGTCCTGGTGGCGCCGAGGGCGTGGAAGCGCGAACCCCGCCTCGTCCTCCTGGGGCTCGGGCTCGGCGGAGGCTATTGGCTGTTGAACGCCATGCGCGTCTCGGACTGGTACGCTGGCTTCAGCTGGGGTCCGCGCTATCAGGCGCACGCGGTGGCGTGCTGGTTGCTCCCGCTGCTGGCGCTGCGTGAGCCTCCACGCTGGGCCTGGCGAGCGTTATGCGGCTGCGTGGCCCTGGGAGGCGCGGTCACGGCTCTGGGGCTGGGAATTCGCTGGCGCTCGACCCTCGACGCTAGCCTGCTCGAGGTGGCGACCTTTGGCTTCCAGTGCAAGCTCTCGACTCTGGCCCTCACCGGTGACCCCTACTACTACCCAGCTGAACTCCCCTCACACACTGGGGCGGCGCTGCTCCTGGGGCTCCTCGCCGCGGGGCTGGTGCTCGCGGCCTGGGGCGGGATCTGGCGCGCGGGGAAGCGGGGCTGGTTGACCCTGGCCGGCTGCTGGCTGGCCCTCGCTGTGTTGGCCCTGATCCCCTGGAGCCGCTCTATGGGGCGCGGTCAGGCCCTGCGGCGGGACCTCCTCGACCGTGAGTTCCTCAGCTTCGCCGTGCACTACCCCGGCTACGCCAATGACGTTCGCGCGGCGGAGGTGTCGCTGGCGCTCAAACGCCCTCACGACGCCGAGTGGTTCGCGAGGCGTGCCCTCGAGGCCGACGCGCAGGGTGAGCTCGCCCGGCTATGGCTCGCGGTGGCCACCGACGATCGGGCAGCCCTCGAGCGCCTGGCGCGTGGGGCGCAGGACGCCCAGGTCCGCGCCCGCGTCAGCGGCGCGCTGGGGCGCTAGCGGACCTCGAGGTCGACCAGCCACGCGCTGGTTGGGTCCACGCTCCAGGCAGGGAAGTCGACCCAGGCCGGGCAGCGGTCGAGGACCACGGCGTCGCTGGAAGCGACCACGCACTCCGGGGCAGCTCGAGCTAGCTCGGGGTCGGCGTCAGGGACGACCTCGGCACTCCAGGGGAGAGCCTCCCGCGTCGCCCACTCGCGCAGGCGAGCTGCGAGGCGACCCGAGTTGGAGACCGGCCGGTCGAGGAGCCACCGCTGCGGGAGTGAGCCCCAGCCGTGGGCGCGGAGCGAGGTGACCAGCATCGCGAGGGCGGCGTCAGTGGTGTCGCTCAGGCGGTAGGTGCCGTGGATGCCAGAGAGGTCGCGCAGCGCCCCGTCGATCCCACGCAGCAGGACGCCCCCGCGCAGCGCCGTTTCGAGGGTGATCAGCACGTTGAACCCGTCGACCCATACACGTCGTGGGAGCAGCCCTGGGTTGAGCCGCCGTGCCCTGCGCGCCGCGGCGCCCTGGGCTTCGCTGGTGGCGCGGGTCAGGGCCACGCGCTGTCGCTCGCGGAGCTGGTAGCGGTCGCCCACCAGCTTCAGCGCGCTGGGGAGCGCATAGCCCCGCTCGCGAAGGAAGGCGAGCTCGGCGGTGGCGCGACGCAGGGTCGGGAGCTGCCGGGGGGCGAAGGCCGCCGCGTCTTGGGGGTGAGGCCCTCCGCCGGGCACGTCGACGCTAGAGGCCGCGGGCCAGGTGCTTCCACTTCTTGATCACGGCCTCCTCCAGTCGCCCCGCGAACAGGGGGTCGTTGGGGTCGGGGAGCTCCTGGGGGCTCATGTTCACTGCGCCGCGGTAGACCGTGTGCAGCACCCTGGGGTTCATGGGGCTGATTCGATCGTCGATGACCTCGTAGACCCCAAAGGTCCAGCGAGGCTCGGCCCGGCTCTCGCTGAGGTCAGGGGGGCAGGCCTGGATCAACCACTTCGACGGCGCGTGTTGGGCCACGAGATCACCTCCGTCCGAGGATTGTAAGGCCAGGGGGTGAGGTGAACAGGGGAGGCCGCGGAGCGAGGCTCGACGCAGCCCGGGATCCACCTGCCACACGGGGCCCGAACTCGAGCCCCGTGCGGTCGGTGAATGCGGAGCCTCCGAAGAGGCTCGTGAGTCGTTAGCTGGCGGCGGCCAGGAAGCGCTGGGCGATCTCGACCTGACCCAGGGCTTGGTAGGCGCGGGCGCTGAGGGCGCGGCCCTCACCCGTGGCACCCACGAGGCGCTCGGCCCGCGAGAGGGCCTTGAGCGCCTGAACCGGGTCACTGGTCACGCAGGCGTGAGCCTTACGGACGAGCTTCTCCGCGAGCCACTGGTCGGCGCACCGCACGTAGCAGGCAGCAGCGTTCTTGATTTGCCCGTTGCGACGGAAGGTGTCGCCTAGGGCCAGAAGGTCTTGAGCACTTTTTTTAGTCATGGTTCCTACCCCCACAGAGGAAACCGTCGTTAACTGACCCAATGCGAACACGGTGCCAATGATCTGGCACCGATTTTCATTGGCTTTACGAAGCCAATGGGGCCGACCAATGCATATCAATCTTTGAGGGGGCCAAAAAATGCCATGCCTTTCTCCTTATCCGGTAACGGCTTGGGGAAAAATTCACAGAGGCCGTTCAAGTCTTGACGGCCATCGCGATGGTTCATTCACGGGCTCGCCTAAGTCGTGAAACCTGGCTACAGTGCTCCGTCGGAGGCGGCATGGGAAAGAGCAAGAGCCAGCGAGAGGACCTCGCCCGCAAACTGAAGCAGGGCAGCGCCCCCGACCCCGAACGCGAGGCCCGGATCAGGCATGAGCTCTCGGATCCCGAGCGATTCTCGCAGCACCTGTCCAACTTCGCCCAGTTGTGCCTGATCCACCCCTTGCTCCGCGGGTTCCGCTATCCCATGCAGGCCTTCGTCGAGCAGGTCCTGGCTCACCGGTCCGACACGACGGGGGACACGGCAGCAGAGGCCAAGGCCCTTCGCGAGGGGCTGATCCGCAAGCTGGCCAAGCCGGCATTGCTCGACGCCCTCCAACGTCAGGTGAGGGCTGCGGTCCAGACGTTCGAGTCCGACGGAGAGCTGCTGGCGGGCCTCGCCGGGAACGCCATCGTCACCAGCTGCGTGGACGATCCTCAGCACTCGCACCCCTTGTGGAGCCTGCTCTGCGACCTCTCGCTCTCCGAAGGCATGCTCTCGGGGGCGTTCCTGGTGGCGATCGTGCAGGCGGGCCTGATCCCCAACGAGGACGAGGTCAGCAGCGCTTTCGCCAAGGCCCTCGCCCAGGGCGAGCTCCCACGCGAAATGGAGGAGCTGGGCGTCGAGTCCATGGACGCAGACGAGCTACTCGACGCTTACCTCGACGAGCTCGACAGCGAAGAGCCTTTCGCCATGCAGTTCGACGCCGTGCTGCACCTGGCGGCGCTGAACCTGACCCTCGCCGAACAGATCGGCCCCTTGGTGACTCAAATCGGGTTCCCCCCCCAGGTCCGCACCCAGGTCCAGGAGCTCTACCTCAACAGCTACGCCGACGACGTCGACGCCCAGCTCGTCGAGGAGCTGAGCGGCTTCTTTCGCAAGCGGATCGAGGCTCTGGGCGAGGAGCAAGAGGAGGCCGGAGAGGAGCGCGGCGACGGCGCCACCCGAGGGGACGACGACGACGACGAGAAGATCGAGTTGCAGCGGCAGCGGGCAGCGATCGTGTGGGCTTCGCTGCAGGTGCTGCCCCGCGAGAAGAACGAGCTCCTGCAGTCGATCCACGTGCAGAGCCTCACCCGGGCGCGGCGGATTGCCTCGCCCCACGAGCAACCCTTCCTCGCCAAGCTCTGGGCCCAACCGAGCGACACCTTCGCCCTCGAGGAATACGAGGCCTTCCTCCGCTCCACAGGGGAGCCCAACCGGGCGAAGCGCGTCACGCGCATGCTCGAGGACGTCAAGCGCGCCCGGCAAGAGGCGCGCGCGGCCCAGGCCGCTCCGGAGCAGCCGGAGGGGTGAGCGAGGCCGAGCGGGCGCGGGCGGAATTGGTGGGCGGTGACCCCGCCGCGGCGCTGGGGATCTGCGAAGCGGCCCTGGGAGGGGCGCCGGACGCTGCGGCCCGGGTGGCCTTGGCCACCACTGGGGCGGAGGCTGCAGCTGCGTTGGGGGACCTCCCCGCCCAGATCGCGCTGCTCGAGCTCGCTGAGCGCGAGGCTCAGGCCGGGAAGCTCGACCTCCTGGGGTGCGTCCTGCTCCAGCTGGGCGACGCCCACCTGCGCGCCAACGACCCCGCGAGCGCGCTGGTCGCACTCGCCGACGCCCGCGAGCACCTGGCCGGCGAGGCCGAGCGCGCGCGGCACGCGCAGCTGGAGGCAGAAGCCCAGGCTCGCGAAGCCGAGGCCGAGGAGCCCGCGGCGGATCCGACTCCGTCGGCGTCCCCGCTCGCGGCCCCCGAGGGGCCGTGGCGCGAGCGGTTGTTGGAGCTGTTGCAGTCCCTGCTCGACAGCGAGTCGGACCTCGAGCTGGGACCGCTCCTGGAGCTGATCCTCGCCGAGCTGGTGCGCGCGGTCGGGGCCGATCGCGGGTTCGTGCTCCTCCGCGAGCCCAACGACGCGTTGGCGGTCTACGCTGCACGAGATCGCCAGGGCGACGCGGTGCCCGAGCCCGAACGCCAGCTCTCGCGCACCATCGCCGAGCGGGCCGCGAGTGAGGCGCGCCCGCTGCGCGCGGTGCGGCCGGCCGAAGACCCGCGCTTCGCCGACTCGCGCTCTGCCCGTGCCCTGGACCTGCTGGCCGTGGTCGCCGCCCCCCTGCGCTACCGAAACACCGACCTCGGCTGTGTACTCCTCGACCGTCGGCGCGCCGGCGAACCCGGGTTCAGCGCCGCGGACGAGGCGCTCGTGGCTGGCTGCGCTCGGTTGACCTCGGGTCAGATCGTGCGCACCCGCCGACGGGAGGCCGAGCGCCAACGAACCCTCTCGCTGCAGGCGCTGCTGCACACTCGCGCCAGCCAACTGGTCGAGCGCCTCGAAACCGGCGGCTTCATCGGCGAAAGCGAGGCCGCCTACGCCCTGCTGCGCGACATCGAGCGCGTCGCCGACACCCACGCACGTGTGCTCATCCGCGGCGAGAGCGGGGTCGGCAAGGAGCGCGTCGCGCGCTTGCTGCACGCGAACTCCCCGCGGCGCGATCGAGACTTCGTGCCCGTCAATTGCGCCGCCCTCGCAGACGCGCTGCTGGAGGCCGAGCTCTTCGGTCACGTGAAGGGTGCGTTCACCGGCGCCGACGCCGACCGCCCGGGGCTGTTCGAGCGCGCGGACGGCGGGACCCTGTTCCTCGACGAGGTGGGGGACGCCAGTCCCCGAATGCAGGCCGAGCTCCTGCGCGTGCTGGAAGAGGGCGAGGTGCGTCGAGTCGGGGCCACCGAGACCCGCCCGGTGGACGTGCGCGTCGTCGCGGCGACTCACCAGGACCTGGAGGGCATGGTCGCCGAGGGCCGGTTCCGCGAGGACCTGCTCTACCGGCTGAACGTCGTCCAGCTGCGGGTGCCGCCGCTCCGCGAGCGCGCCGCCGACATTCCCGCCCTCGCGCGCAGCTTTGCCAGCGCGGCCATGCGGCGGGCCCCCGACGCGAAGCTGCATCCGCTCAGCGATCGGGTGCTCGCCGAGCTGGCGGCTCTCCCCTGGCCGGGAAACGTGCGCCAGTTGCACAACGCCGTGCAGAGCTATCTGCACCTGGGTCGCGTAGGGGGGCAGCCTCAGCCGCCACCCAGCGGGCCGGGGCCGCGCCGCCCGACACCCGCCGCCGTCCTCCCCCCCGACGAAGGCGGCGTCCCGACCCTCGACGAGACGATCCGCCGGGCGATCGTCCGCGCTCTGCGCCACACCGGGGGCAACCAAACCGCCGCCGCCAAGCTGCTGGGGATCGGCCGGCGGACCCTCTACTCCAAGATCCGGGCCTACGGGCTGGATTGAGTCCTTGGCTGCTCGAGGGTGGACGCGGGCGCGGAACTCGGCAAGGCTGGACGGGTGGACGCAGGAGTGCGGAGCTAGGTGGACCGGCGGTCGCGGGAGCTGGAGCGCAGCTGGCGGATCAGCGGGTCGGTCGAGGACGAGGCGCGTTGGCTCGCCGCGCGGGTGCGCGGGGGGACCTTGAGCGTCGAGCGGCTCGAGCTGGCGGCGTGCTGCGACCACCCCGCGGCCGAGCGGGCGCTGGTGAGCATGGGCCAGGGGGCGAGCCCCTACAGCTGGGTCACCGACGTCGGGCGCTGGGGCGCTGGGGTGTGCTTGCGCTCGGGGTTGTGGGCGGCACGGAGAGCGCTGCCGGTGTGGGAGAGCGCCTTCGCCGGAGACCCGCGCCCGGCCCGCGCGCTGAACCTCGTCGAAGACTGGTTGGCCGGGGAGGCGCCGGCCCGCGAAGGGGTGCCGGTCGACGCCGAGCGCGCCGCCGAGCTGGGCCAGCGCGAGCTGACCGAGGTCGCCGACCTGGCGGGCTCCGCCTGCGCGCGCCGCGCCGAGGACGCCAGCGTGGCGATCTACTTCGCCGTGCGCGGGCTCGAGGCGGTGGCCCGCGCCAGTGACCGCGAGCTGACCGTGCCCGAGGCTTGGCTCCGCAGGCGAGCGGCGCGTCGGGGCCGCTCGAGCAAGCCGCCGACCTTGATCGACGACTTCCTCCGCGCGGAGCGGCGAGCCGCTCGGGCCTGCCACGAGGCGCCCTCCGTAACCCGTGACTGGATCAACGCCCGACTGGCGGAGTGGGCGTTGGGGTCGGCGGGCTAGAGTTTCCCGGTTGACACCCCCTGGGCGGGCGTGCAAAATGCGCGAACGTTCGTTCAGGAGTGACCCGTGCCCGCCAACCTCGAGACCGTCGCCCGCACCCGCGCCAGCATTCACGAAGCGGCCGTGCAGCTCTTCACCAAGCAGGGCTTTCACGGCACGGGCATGCGCCAAATCGCCAAGGAGGCCGGGGTCTCGCTGGGCAACCTCTACAACTACCACAAGACCAAGCACGAGCTGTTCGCCGCGATCTGCGAGGAGTTCGAGAAGGACTACACCAGCGACCGGACGCCGATCGCCAAGGCCCTGCGTTCGTTTGCGACGCTCGAGGACCTCGAGCGCCTGGGCGAGGCCAGTCGCCAGACCGTGCGCGCCTACAGCGACTACATCCGCCTGATCTACGTGGACGTCGTCGAGCTCGACGGCGAGCACATCCGGCGCCTGTTCAAGAACATGCGCGCCCGCTACGAGGACCTGCTGGGCGACAGCCTGGCTGCCCTCGAGCTGGGCGACGTCGACCCGATCGGGGCGATCATGACCGCCACGATCAGCTACTTCTACCTGTTCAACATCGAGTACGTGTTCGGCGTCAAGCGACCCTTCGGGACCTCGGACAAGGACATGATCGCAAGCATCGCCACGGTGCTGCGGGAAGGAATGCGCCCCCGATGAGCGCACGCACCCTGGGGCTCCTGGCCCTGCTCGCGCCCCTCGCCTGGGGGGCGCCCAACGGCATGGGCGGCATGCCTGGCATGCCGGGCAAACCCAGCAGCCGGCCCACGACTCCGCAGCACACGCGGCCCGCGCCGGTGCTCCGCCTGCTGAAGGTCTCTCCCGAGATGGTGCTCAGCGGCGACCTCGAGGGCCGCCTCGCCCGCTGGTCCTTCGCCGGCGGCAAGCTGGGCGCCCCCATCCCTGCCGGCCAGCTCGACGGCGCCGTCTTGGACCTGGTCCTCGTCGGCGAGCACGTGCTGGCCGTCGACGACGGCGGAGCGCTCTATCGCCTGGGCAAGCCCGATCCGGTGCGGCTGGCCACCCACCCCGGGGGGGCCGTGGCCCTCGCCGCGCGGGTCGACGGCGAGTTGCTGGCGACCGCAGGGGGCGACGGGACGATCCGGCTCTGGGGCCTCGACGGCGCCGAGCGCGGCGTGCTGCAGGGACACGAGGGTCAGGTGGCCCAGGTCGTGTTCGACCCCAACACCCCCACTCGCCTCTGGAGCGTCGGCCACGACGGCAGCCTGCGCAGCTGGAAGCTACGGGGGGGCAAGGGTGACAAGCCCTACAAGGGCAAGAGCAAAGTCGAGCACAGCCTCCAGCGGGAACGCACCGACCTCGTGGCGACCCCGGACGGCGCGCACCTCCTCAGCTGCAACTACACCGGCGCGGTCACCCTCTGGGACGTCGAAAAGCGCAAGCTGAAGGCCACCCCGCTCCCCACGCGCAGCAACGCCGAGCAGGCTCGCCAGATCGCCGTGTCCCCCGAGGGCAAGCGCGCCGTGGTGGCGCTCAGCGGCGAGAGCGCCCTGTGGGTGATCGAGCTGGAGCACCCCAAGGCCCCACGAAGGCTCGACCGCGGACAGGACGCCCCGGCGTCGGTGACCTTCGTCGACGAGACGACCCTCGCGGTGGGCAGCTTTGGCGGCAAGGTCGAGCGCGTGGCGCTCGGAGGTGGCAAGTGAGCGGTGCGAAGTTCCTCCTGGCGCTCCTCGCAATCGGCGTCGCCCAGGCGACCGACGCGTTCGATCCCGAGCAGGCCACGCGCTGCTCCACCGAGCGCTGGGCGCGCACCGAGCTCCTGACCGACGAGCACCCGGCGATGATCCAGGAGGCGTTCATTCCCCTGGTCCAGCAGCACGAGCCCGAGACGGTGCAGGCCTTTGGCAGCGCCACGCCCCCGTCGTCGCAGTTCCTCTTGCACTACGCTCACGGCTGGGAGGAGGCGGCCAACCCCGTCCCGGTGCTCATGATCCATGGTGCCGCGTTGACCTCGACGGACTGCTACGCCGACGACCCGGTGGAGCAGCCGTACGAGGGGCTCGCGGCGCGGCTCGTCCGCTCGGGGCGCAAGGCGTTCGCGATCACCTTCGCCCACTTCCACGGCGACAACTTCTTGCAGGCCGAGGCGGTCGCTGACGCGATCGCGCGAATCCGCGAGGTGACGGGCGCCAAGCAGGTCGACCTGATCGCCCACAGCAAGGGCGGCATGGCCGCCCGGATCTATCTCTCCAGCGCGGGCCCCAAGTGGTCCACCCGCTACCGGGGGGACGTGCGCCGCTACGTGATGCTCGGCACCCCCAACGGGGGGATCGACGTCAGCTTCGCTTACCCGAACCTCAACTACTGGATCCTGGAGCACAAGAGCGCTGCCCCGCTGAGCTGGACCGAGGGCCTCTACTACGGGAACTGGACCGACTGGAAGGACCGGACGATCTACGGTGAGGGCAGCCCGTTTCCCGGGCAGGCGCAGATGCTCGCCCGCTGGGACGCGCGCTACGGCCGTACGACCCAGAAGGGTCAGTTCGACGTCGACACCACCTACGAGGGGGGTCGGGGCACGGTCAGCGTGAGCCTGGGGATCGAGCGGGCGATCGCCGACGGCGGCGACTGCATGGCTCGCCTCGCGAAGAAGGCGATCGACCCGCGGGTCGAGCTGGCCGTGTTGGCGGGGACCAGCCCCTACGTGATGGGCCTGGTCGGGGAGCGTCGCGCGCCGAGCGACGGCCTGCTGCTCGTCGCCAGCGCCTTCGACACCGAGGCCATGACCCGCAAGGGCGCCAAGGTCCTGCGCAAGGAGACGCGCTACCTGAACCACCTCCAGCTGGTCTACCACCCCCGCGCCAACGACTGGGTGGTCGGCGTGCTGGATCAGGAATCCAAGAGCGAGTAATGACGTACGCGAATTCGTCCGCGCGCTTGACCCCCACCAAGACGCCCACTAAAATGAACGCTCGTTCGTTCATTGCTTCGTCCTCAGGGCGCCCCTTCATGACCTCGCTGACCCCCTCAATAGCCGGCAATGAACGTGCGTTCGTTCGTGAGTTTGCGCGGGCCTTGGGGGACGCAGGGGCCTGCACGCGGCCCAGGGTCTGGCGGCAGGCGCAGGCCTCGCAGCTCGCATTTCGCTTTCGCCCTGGAGCCGGGCAGCCGGTCGTCGGCCTGCACGGGCTCGGGTCGGTCGGCGGCGATCTGGAGGCGGTGGGCGCCGCGCTGCCCGGCGTGCCGATGGCCCTGGTCGACCTCCCTGGCTTCGGTGCTTCCCCTGGCCCGCTCTGCGGACTCAGCGGCGCGGTGACCGCAGTGCTGGGCGTGCTCGACGCCCTCGGCTGGGAGCGTCCGGTGTGGCTGGGTTGCTCCTTCGGCGGGCACGTGGCCCTTCGCGCAGCCCTCGACACGCCCTGGCGGGTGGGTGCCCTGGTGCTCGCCGACTCGGGCGGGTTGGACCCCGACCCGAACCCCGCGCTGCGCGCCGCGTTCAGCGAGGCGGCGCTCCGCGGACGCGCCCCGGCCGACGTGGCCCGCTCCCTCGACGCTCTGGTCGCGCGCCCCAGCGCCCTGACCCGCGCCTTCCGTGCGCGGCGCCTGGCCGCTCACGCCGCCGGCGCCGACTACGCGGGCGTCGCCGAGGCGGCTTGCGCAGCCCTCGACGACGACGCGGGGCGGCGGCTGCACGAGGTCGGGGTCCCGGTCGAGCTCGTCCACGGCGAGCGAGACGCGATGGTGCCTCTGGCCATGGCCCGCTCGGCCGAGCTGCGCCTGCCCCGGGCGCGGCTGACGGTGCTGCCTGGCGTGGGGCACATGCCCTGGCTCGAAGCGCCGACGGAGGTCGCGGCGCGCGTCGCCTGCGCTCGCGCGCGGTCCGCACGAACCACCCCTTCCACTACAGGAGACATGTAACGTGGAGACGTCGAAGAAGAAGACCCCGACCCCGACCCTGGAGGACGCCAAGGCCACTGGCCAGCACGTGTTCCAGGCCTACACCGACGCCTGCATGGGCGCCGTGACCCGCATGGACGAGCTGGCCAAGACTCAGCTCCAGGCCATGACCTCCCTCAGCGAGCAGACCCTCGCCGCCGTCAGTCAGACGACGTCCGCCGTGCTCGAGGCCAACGCCAGCGCGCGCAAGGCCGGCATGGAGCTCATCGGCACCTACGCCTAACCCCTACTCAACGGCCCGCGGGGGGCTCCCCCGCGGGCCGCACCTCTCAGGAGAACACCATGATCTTCAACGACCGCTTCTCGAAGCTGTTCACCTCCGGCGCCGAGCGCTGGGAGCAGTGGGCGGCCGACTGGTGGAGCGACCACCTGCGCAAGCCCGAGACCCTCAAAGGCATGGGCGACTGGCTGGGTGCGCTGTGCACGATCAAGGAGCGCTGGAACACGGGGCTCGAGCAGACCTGGGCCCAGTGGCGCCTGCCTTCGGCCCTCGACATGGAGCGGCTGTTCGAGCGGATCGGCGAGCTCGAGGAGCAGATCGCGCGCCTCGAGGACCAACTCGACGAGGCCCCTCGGCAGACCGTCGAGGCCTGACGCATGCCCCTCACCGACACGCCCTTCATCAAGCACGCGCGCCGCGCGAAGCACGCCGCCAAGGCCGGGGTCAGCGCCCTGCGCCTGCTGGCGGGTGCGACCCCCCACGAGGAGATCTGGCGCTCGGGCCCCGTGCGTCTGCGCGCCTACACGCCCGAGGCCAGCGCAACCCGGACCCCCCTGATCCTGGTCACTCCGATCATCAACCGCTTCCGGATCGTGGACCTCGCGCCCGAGGGGTTGAGCCTGGTCGAGGGGCTGACCCGGGCCGGGGTTCCGGTCTACGTCGTCGACTGGGGTGACGTGCGCGGGATCGATCGGCACACCGACTTCGCCGATTACGTGTTGCGTTACCTGCCTGCGATCCAGCGGGTCGTCGGGGCGCGCCACGAGACCCGGCAGGTCGACGTGATCGGCTACTGCCTCGGCGGGACGATCTCGGTGCTCTACACCGCGCGCTTCCCCCGCCGGGTGCGCAAGCTGGTGACCCTCAACGCGCCGGTTGACTTCGCCACCGGCGAGCCGCACATGGACCTCCTGCGTCAGTGGGTCGACCCGCGCTGGTTCCCGGTCGACCGCCTGACCAGCGCCTTCGGCAACATGCCTGGGCGCCTGATCCAGCAGGGCTTCCTCTGGCCGACCCCGGTCGGCTCTGCGCTCAAGTTCCAGCGCGCCTGGCCGCGCTTCGACGACCGCGAGTTCGCCGAGTTCTTCACCGTGCTCGAGTCCTGGAACCAGCACGCGGTGGACGTGCCGGGCGCCGCGTACCGCACGCTGATCGGTCGGCTCTACCGCAACAACGAGCTCGCCGAGGGTCGCTTCCAGCTCCGCGGGCGCCCCGTGCGCCTGGACGCGATCGACTGCCCGCTGCTGGTCGTGACCTGCTCCGGCGACACGATCTGCCCGCCTGGCGCCGCCCGCGCGCTGCTCGAGCAGGCCTCGACCCCGACCGACGCGAAGCGAGAGCTGGCGCTCAAGGGCGGGCACATCGTCCCGATCGTGGGTCGCAAGGCTCCCCAACGCCTGCACCCGGACCTGCTGGAGTTCCTCGCTCAGTGACCGCCTCCCCCCGCACCCTCTACCACCCCGCCGACGAGGTCGTCCGCCACGGCCCGATGCGCGTGCTGCGCTTCCGGCCCAAGGTCGAGGGGCAGCGCGCGCCGCGTCCCGTCTTGCTCGTGCCCTCGATCATCAACCGGCCCTACATCCTCGACCTGCGCGAGGGGCAGAGCCTGGCGGGGCACCTCCTCGAGCAAGGGCTCGACGTGTTCCTCGTCGACTGGGGCGCCCCCCGCGCCGCGGACGCGCACCTCGACCTGGAGGGCTACGCGGTGCGGCTGCTGCGCAAGGCGATCCGCGGAGTGCGGGCGGTCAGCGGCGCCGATCGCGTCGACCTCTTCGGCTACTGCCTGGGAGGGACCTTCGCCTTGATCGCGGGCGCTGCGGGCGTGGCCGGGATCGGCACGATCTGCACCCTGACCACCCCCGTCGACCTCAGCGACCCTGGCGCGCTGGGGGTGCTCACCGACGCGCGCCTGGTCGACGTCGAGAAGCTCGCCAGCGCCTACCCGATCGTCCCGGGCCCCGCGCTGTGGGCGACCTTCCAAGCCCTCGACCCCGTGGGGATCCCGCGCAAGTTTCGTCGCCTGCGCTGGCGCGACTCCGAGCGCCGCGCGCGCTTCAAAGCCCAGGAGGCCTGGCTGAATGACCCGGTGCCCATGACCGCTCGCGTCCTGCGCGACATCGTCGAGGGCCTCTACCGCCAGAACCGCCTCGCCACCGGCGCGCTGGAGGTCGGCGGGCGTCCGCTGGACCTCGCCCGTGGCAAGCAACCCGTGCTGAACCTGATCGCCCAATCCGACAGCCTCGTCCCGCCGCAGTGTTCCCGCCCCCTGGCCGACCTCTGGGGCGGGCCGGTGACCACCCGCGAGTTCAAGGCGGGCCACATCGGGGTCACGGTCGGATCGCGCGCCCCCCAGGACCTGTGGACCGCCGCCAGCGACTGGCTGCGCGCGCACCAACCCAAGGAGCTCCACTCATGATCGCCACCTTCGCCGCCGCCCTCGAGGCGCACCCCCTGGCCTGGAGCCTGTTTGGCGTCTACCTGGCCATCACCTTCTGGCTCGCCTACCTCGGCCACAAGCGCACGAAGTCCTTCGAGGACTTCGCCGTCGGCGGTCGCAGCATGGGGCCCGGGCTGGCCGGCATGACCCTGGGCGCCTGCCTCGCCAGCACCGCGACCTTCGTGATCAACCCCGGGTTCGTCTACGCCTACGGGCTGCCCGCGCTGTTGGCGTTCACGTTGCCGCTGTTCGCGGGGGTGTTCGTCGGCCTGGCGGTCCTCGGGCACGGTTTTCGCGAGCACGGTAAGCAAGCCACGACCCTCCCGGTGTGGATCGGCCAGCGCTACGGCAACCAGGGCCTGCGCGCATGGTTCGCCTCGCTCTGCTTGCTGCACGTGTTCTACGTGGTGCTGATCGTGGTCGGCGCGGCGTTGGTGATGAGCAACACCATGGGGTTGCCCTACTCGACCTCGGTCGGGCTCGTGGTGTGCGTCGTGTTCAGCTACGTGTTCTTCGGCGGGACCTACGCCCACGCCTACACCAACACCGCTCAAGGAGCGGTGATGCTCGTGGTCGCCGCGCTGATCTTCGTCTACGCCCTCGGCGACATCGGCGCCCCCGGCGCCGCGATCGACGCCCTCGCGGCCCAGGACCCGCAGCTCACCGGCGCGGTGCACACCGAGAGCCCCTTCTACCGCAACCTGTTCGAGGTGCTCGTGTGCCCCTTCGTGGTCGGGTTCGCCCTCGTCGCCCAGCCGCACCTGCTGCTCAAGACCCTCTACCTCAAGCGCACCCGTGACCTGCTGGCCTTCGGCGTCACCGGCTTCGGCTGCTTCGTGGTCTTCAGCCTCGTGCTCTTCGCCGGCCTCGCGGCGCGGCTGGAGTTTGGCGGTGAGCTGGCCCAGGACGTGGCCATGAGCCGCTGGCTGGCGAGCGCCTTCCCCGCGGGGCTCGGCGCGGTGGTCAGCGTGGCGATCCTCGCCGCGGCCATGTCGACCCTCGACGGGTTGCTCGTCGCCGTCTCGGCGATCGTCGGCGGCGACCTCATCGCGCACCCGACGCTGATGAAGCGCGCTGGGGTCCCCGCCGAGCGCCACAACGCAGGCGCGCTGTGGGCTGGCCGGGCGACGATCGCGGTCCTGGGCGTGATCGCCTGGGTCGTGGCGCTCGACCCGCCCGGCCTGATCGGGATCTTCGGGACCATCGGCACCTACGGGCTGCTGGTGGCGAGCCTGCCCGCGGTGCTGTTCGGCGTCGCCCTGCGCCGACCGCCGAGCGCCCGGGGCGTGGTCTTCGGCTCCGTGGCTGGGCTGGCCGTGCACCTCGGCCTCTACTACGGAGGCTGGACGATCAACACCGGGCTCACCGCCACCCTCGCGCTGTTCGTCGCGCTGCCCGTGACCCTGATCGTGGGCTGGCGGCCCGCTCCACGCGAGGCTGCTCCGACGGTCGACCCCACCCCCTCCCAACGCCTGGTGGCGGTCGGCTAGGCCCTGAAAGCAAGCGAGGTACGTGATGTCCGTAGGACTCTGGCTCGAAAAATGGAACCGCTTTGGCCCTGAGCGGGTCGCTCTGGTCGACGCCGCCAGCGAGCGCCGGCTGAACTACGCTGACCTCCACGACCGCGCCCAGCGGCGCGCGCTGTGGCTGCAGCAGCGTGGGGTCGAGCACGGCGACCGCGTCGCCTGGACGGCGAAGAACGAGCCGGAGTTCTTCGAGCTGCTCTTCGCCTGCGCGCGCCTGGGCGCGATCCTGGTGCCCGTGAACTGGCGCCTGGCCCCGCCCGAGGTCGCCTGGATCCTCGACAACTGTCGGCCCAGTGTGACCGTGGGCGCGGCCGAGTTGGCCGAGCCCCTCGACCTCAGCGGGCCTACGCCGGACGTGCGCGCAGCGGAGGTCGACGACGCGACGCCGCTGATGATCCTCTACACCTCGGGGACCACCGGGCGCCCCAAGGGCGCGTTGCTGACCCACGGTTCGATCACGGCGAACAGCCTCAACACCACCATCGCCTGCGACCTGCGCGCCGACGACAGCACCGTGACCTACACCCCGCTGTTCCACACTGGGGCGGTCAACGTGCTCTCGCTCCCGCTGCTGCACCGCGGGGGGAAGGTGGTGCTGCTGCCCGGCTTCGACGCCGAGGCGATCCTCGAATGGGGAGCCCGCGAGCGCTGCACGATCCTGTTCGGCGTGCCCACGACCTTCGAAATGATCCGCGACGCCGAGGGCTTCGCCGCGGCAGACCTGAGCCCCGTGCGCTTCGCCCTCTGCGGCGGCGCGCCTTGCCCACTGGGCCTGATCGAGGACTACGCCGCTCGCGGAGTGGTCTTTCGTCAGGGCTACGGGCTGACCGAGGTCGGGCCGAACTGCTTCTCGCTCCCGCCCGAGGACGCCGTGCGCAAGGCAGGCACCGTGGGCTTCCCGGTCATGCACTGCCAGGCGCGGGTCGTCGGCGTCGACGGGCATGACGTTCCCCTGGGCGAGGTCGGCGAGCTGTGGCTCAAGGGCCCCCACGTGTGCGGCGGCTACTGGGAGAACGCCCAGGCCACCGAGGCCGCGCTCCACGGCGGGTGGTGGGCCACCGGCGATCTGTTCCAGGTCGACCCCGACGGCTACTACCGCGTCGTCGGGCGCAAGAAGGAGATGTTCATTTCGGGCGGTGAGAACGTCTACCCGGCCGAGGTGGAGCAGGCGGTGCTCCAGCATCCGGCGGTCAAGCAGTGCGCCGTGCTCGGCATGGCCGACGCCACTTGGGGCGAGGTCGGTTGCGCGTTCCTCGTGCTCGAGCCGGGTCAGGCGGTGACCACCGACGAGCTGCGCGCCTTCCTGCGCGCGCGGATCGCGGCCTACAAGGTGCCCAAGGCCGTGCGCGTGCTCCGCGAGCTCCCCCAGACCGCTTCGGGCAAGGTCAGCCGGCCTGCCCTCGCCGAACTCTTGCCCCTGACCCAGGAGGTGTAACGTGTGGTGTCGTCCACTTCAGGCCCTCGCTCTGTCCCTCGTCGCGCTGGCCCCCAGCGCGCTGGCCCTGGACGAGGTCGTCAGCAAGCGCGTCCTGCGGGTGCAGAACTTCCAGTTCGTGAGCGGGGAGACGATCCCCGAGTTGCGCTTGGGCTTCGAGACCTACGGTAGGCTCAACCCGCGCCGCGACAACGCGGTCCTGATCTGCCACTTCTTCGCCGGCGACAGCCACGCGGCGGGGAGATACTCGGCCAGCGCGAGCCGCGAGGGCTGGTGGAACGAGCTGATCGGACCGGGGCTCCCGATCGATACCGACCGCTACTACGTGGTGTGCACCGACCTCCCGGTGGGCATGATGGCCAAGCGCGACACCGTGGTCACCACCGGGCCCCGCACCGTCGACCCCCGCACCGGCGAGGCCTACGGCGCCGACTTTCCGAGGACCTTCTTCCACGACATGGTCGCGGCGCAGCGCCTCGTGCTCAACCACCTGGGGGTGCGCCGTCTGCGCCTGGTCACTGGGCCCTCCATGGGAGGCATGCTCGCCCTGCAGTGGGCGGTGAGTCGTCCCAGCGACATGGACCTCGTGCTCGCGGTCTCGGCCCCGATCTCGTTCACGTACGAACAGCGCTTTGGCTTCCAGAGCGCCGGGTGGGCGATCCGCTCCGACCCGCTGTGGTTGGGGGGCGACTACCTGAAGTATGGAGTCGAGCCCCACGACGGGATCGCCCTGGCCCTGCATGGGCTGAGCGCGCTCGAGGCTGGGGAGGCGTACCTCTTGCCCTGGCGTTGGCTCAGCTTCCGCGAGGACGCCAAGCGCTTCGACGCCAACACCTACCTGCAGACCATCGACATGCACACCGCCTACACCCTCGGGGCCGAGTACGGCAGCCAGGAGGTCGGCTTGCGCAGGATCCGGAGCAGGGTGGTCCTGCTCGGTTCCAGCGACGATCCGTTCATTACCCCCGAGCAGCTCGAGGAGGCGGAGCAGGCGCTCAACGCCGCGGGGGTGCGCGTCGAGCGGAGGACGTTCGCCGGGGAGAACGGACACTTGAGCTGCCTCGAAGACCAGGACGAAATGGCCCCCGCGCTGCGCGCGATCTTGCGCTAACCACTGGGGCCTTAGAGTGGGCCCGGAGAACAGGAGAGCCACATGAAGTTGAACGACGTCAAAGCGATCGTCACCGGAGCAGGCAGCGGCATGGGCCGAGCCTTCGCCCTCGAGCTGGCCGCCGCCGGTGCGCACGTCACCGTCGCCGACGTCAGCGCGGACGGGATCGGCGCGACCCTCACCGCGGGCGAGGGCTTGCCTGGCACGCTCTACGCCTGCGAGGCGGACGTCAGCTCCGAGGAGAGCGTGCAGGCCATGATCGCCCGCGCCGCCGAGGACATGGGCGGGCTGAACGCGCTGGTCAACAACGCCGGGATCTTCCGCGACGCGCTGCTGGTCAAGGTCGACAAGCAGACGGGCAAGGTCGCCAAGACCATGTCCCTCGACGCCTGGAACCAGGTGCTCGCCGTCGACCTCACCGGCCCCTTCCTCTGCACCCGCGAGTTCGCCAAGCAGGTGATCGACGCGGGGACCCCCGCCTCGGTGGTCGTCAACATCTCCTCGGTCTCGCGGGCCGGGAACCGCGGGCAGAGCAACTACTCCGCCGCCAAGGCTGGCCTCGTCGCCGACACCAAGCTCTGGGCCGAGGAGCTGGCGCGCTTCGGGATCCGCGTGGGCGCGGTGGCGCCGGGGTTCATTCAGACCCCGATCCTCGACGGCATGCGCCCCGAAATGCTCGAGGCCATGGTCAGCCAGGTCCCCCTGCGTCGGACCGGGACCCCCGAGGAGATCTTCCAAGGGGTGAAGTTCATCCTCGAGTGCGACTACTTCACCGGGCGCTGCCTGGATATCGACGGCGGCCTGCACGTGTGACCTGCCGGGAGTCCTCTCCGAGGTCTCCTCGCACTGTCCGCAGCGCCGCTCGGGGTCCGCGCTACCGGGCCAACTCCACTCCAGCGGCTCATTGGGGGCGGCGACTCCGACGTTGACACCACCCCTCCCAGATCAGGGCGGGCTTACGGTTTGGTCCTTGCCCTGTCGGGGCTTACGGCGGCACACTGTTCGTTCTCCGAGCGACGGGACGGAGGTGCACATGAAGCGCGGGGTGGTGGTCCTGCTCGGGCTGCTCTTGATCGGGGGGGTCGTGTGGACCTTGCTCCCCGGCGACGACTCGGCCGGGGATCAGGCCGCCGGCTCACGCGGCAGAGCCCCCGCGGGTGAGCGCTTCGCCGTCGACGCGGACGCGTCGGCTCCCGCTGAGGCGCAGGCCTCTGCGTCACCCGCCGAGGTGCAGGAGCCGGCGGACGAGCCGGTTGCGGCGGAGTCGAGCGTGCCGAGCCCCGCGCCGGAGGCCGCGGCGCTCGCGCAGCTGGCGGGCGGAGGCTGGCAAGGGGTCGTGCGCGATCCTGCGGGCCAGCCGCTGGAGGGAGTCGCCGTAGACCTGCTCGCGATCAACGAGGAGATCTTCGGGGGTGGCGATCAGTTCCGTGCCCAGCTCAACATGATGCGCTCCTACATGCAGAAGTCCGGCCAGTGGGACCAGCTGTTCAGCAGCGTCGAGTCCACCCGCACCGACGCCCAGGGGAGGTTCCGCTTCTCGATCCCCGAGGGCGAGGGGCCCTGGCAGCTGAGCCTGGCCCACCCGGGCTTCGTGGCGGCGCGGACATCCGACTTCGCGACCGCCAAGTATCCCGCCAGCGAGGCGAGCTTCGGGCTGGTCCCGGGAGCGAGCCTCGAGGTCCAGGCGTTGGCTCCGAGCGGGGAGCCGGTCGCGGCCCAGTTGGGGATCGAGCCCAGCGGGGAGTCCGACGAGGTCCTCGGGAGCAGCGCTCCCTTCCCCCTGCACCAGGACGGGGGGGCGATCTTGCAGGCGCTGAACCCGGACATGGCCGTCAACCCCTTTGGCAAGCAGACCACCGTGATCGTCGCGGAGTCCAGCGCCACCTCGGTCGAGGTCGAGGCCGAGAGCGAAGCGGTGGACCCGGCCTCCGGCTCGTCCACACCCGAAGCAGCCGCGGACACGGGGCCGCGGACGGTCCATGGGCTCGCCCCTGGCAGCTACAGCGTGACCGCTTCCGCCACGGGTTACGCCCGGGGAAGCGCCGAGGTCACCGTGACCGCCGGGGCCGAGCAGCGCGTGCAGGTCCAGCTGAAGCAAGGGCTGACCCTCAGCGGGCGGGTGATCGACGGGCAGGGCCAGCCGATCGCCGGGGCCACGGTCACCGGGGTGGCCTACACCGCGGACATGGACACCTTCATGCCCATGGGGGTCGGCGGGCAGGTCTCGGCGACCAGCACCGCCGACGGGACCTTCTCCCTCGTGGGCCTGGAGGACGCGCAGCACTTCCTCAACGCAATGGCCGAGGGCTACGTGGAGACGGGGCGGGGTGCAGTCGTCATGACCGGCATGCCCAAGACCTACCGCCCTGGGCAGGACGAGCCCGTCGAGCTCGTGTTGCAGGCCACCGTCTCGATCGCAGGGCGTGTCGTGGGCGGGCCGGGCGAGCGCGGGGGGGTCTCCGTCGTCGCTAACCGCGCGGGCAGCTGGTCGCCCAACCACTCGGTCCTCGACGAGTCTGGCGGGTTCGTGATCCCCGGACTCACCCCCGGGCGTTACTCGCTCACCGCGGTCGGCGGGGAGTGGATCACCCTCGAGCCCGTGGAGGTCCGTGTAGGGCCCGACGGGCTGAGCGGGGTCGAGCTCCAGCTCGAGCGCGGGCCGGTGGTGGAGGTCCGGGTGCGGCTGGCGGGCCGACCGCTGGAGGGCGCCCAGCTGCAGCTCACCGGCGGCGACGCGGCCAGGGTCTTCAGCCCCGGGGGCGCCGGCACGGCCGGGGTCACCGACGCCTCGGGGCAAGGCACCCTCAGCGGGATCACCCCGGGTGAATACACGCTCCAGGTGAGCCACGACGCCTGCGCGTCGGCGAAGGTGCCCGTCGCCGTTTCGACCGGCACCCAGGCGGTGGAGGTCGAGCTCGAGGCCGGAGCCGTGCTCCGGGGGAAGCTGCTCGAGGCCGACGGGACCCCGGCCATGGCGCAGCTGTTCCTCGTCCGCGAAGGGGAGTCGCTGGCAGGCGGGACGTCCCTCGACGGCTCGACCGACGCCGACGGCGCCTTCGAAATCACTGGGTTGACCGCGGGCCGCTATGTCCTGCACGCGGTGGACATGACGTCGGGGGGCATGTCCCCCAAGCTGAAGCGGGTGGGGAAGGTAGAGGTCAGCGCCGGCGAGACGCAGGAGCGGGAGTTCCGCCTCGCGCCCCCGGAGCTGACGGGAACCCTCGAGGGCCAGCTCCTGCAGGGCGGGAAGCCGCTCGCCATGCGCCAGGTCCAGGCGCGATCGCTGAGCGGCGGCGACGTGTTCGACGGGGGCATGCTGTGGTTCAACACCGACGCCGAGGGGCGCTTCGAGAACGACGAGGTCCGGCCCGGGAGCTATCGCGTGTGGGGGCCCGGGACCGAGGAGGTCGTGGTCGAGGTCCGCGCGCAGCAGGTCGCGCGGGTCGTGCTCGAGGTGCAGGCGGGCGTGATCGCCGGGCGCGTGCTCGATCAGCTCGGGCAGCCCCTGGCGGGGGCTACGGTTCTCCTCCGTCCAGTGGGTGGCCGTGACCCCATGGACGCGTTCGTCTGGGGCAAGGGCGGCGTGACCAGCGACTCGAGCGGGGCCTTCAGCGTCCCCGACCTCGCGGCCGGCACCTACGTGATCGCCGCGAGCGGAGTGGGGATCGGCAGCTCGACGCCCCAGGAGGTGACCCTCGGCGACGACCAGTCCAAGACCGGGCTCGAGCTCCGGCTCGAACCAGCGCCGGAGCTCACCTTGCGCGTGCTCGGCAGCGACGGCCAGCCCCTGCCCGGTGCCCAGGTCAGCTACTACGCCGCGGCGCTCCGCGCCCAATCCTTCGAGCTCGAGTTCGGCACCCAGCGTACGACCAATCGCGCAGGGACGACCCTGTTCGAGGAGCTGACCCCAGGCGACTACGTGTTCGCGGCGAGCTCTCCCGTCAGCGGCGTCGCCGTCTCCCAGCGGGTGACGCTGGGGGCGGGCGACGAGCTGTCGGTGACGCTGCGGCTCGAGGCTCCGGGGAAGCTCCGGGTCAGCGGCCCCCCCCGGGCGTCTCTGCAGGTGACCCTGGTCCAGAGCCAGGCGGCTCCACCCAACGTGCCGGGGGCGTTCTGGGCGAGCACCGACGACTCCGGGAGCTGCCTGATCTCGGACTTGCCCGCGGCTAAGTATCGCGTGGAGGCCAGCGCCGACGGGCGGACCTTGAGCTGGAGCGGGGAGGTCCCGGCTGGCGCCGAGGCGCAGGCGACCTTGCGCTGAGGTCGGGGTCGCCCTACTCGGCGGTCAGCGGCAGCACGACGAGGAACGAGGTCCCGTGGTCGCGCTGGACGTCGAGCTCACCGCCGTGAGCGGACACGATCTCGCGCAGCACGTCGAGGGTCTCCTCCTCCTCGGGGGAGAACTCGAGGGCCCGGGGTGAGTTGATCTGAATCGCCGCGCCGCCCTCGCCTTCCCGGCGGAGGTGCAGCTCGACGCGCATGCCGCGGCTGCAGGCGTCCATGGCGACCAGGATCAAGCTCTGGATCACGGCCTCGACCCGGTCGCCGTCCACGGGGACCCTCGGCAGCTCCACGGGCTCGCCCGCGCGCAGCGCGTCGACCTCGTTGGCCGCGCAGGCCGCGGTGCAGGCGCCGAGGGCGCGGTTGAGCAACACGTCGAGCTCGAGGGGAACCCGCTCGAGCTGGCAGTGCCCCGCGCGCCACCCGTCGAGCACCTGCTCCCGGAGCGGGGTCGGAGCCGAGAGCGCGGCCCGGACCCCCTCGACGAGGAACCGGCTGGAGTCCTTGAGTGCGGACTTCACCAGGTGCCGCCCGGACTCGAGCAGGCGACCGGTCTTCTTCTTTTTCTTGCGCCGTACTCGGCCGTCCCCCGAGTCGCCGTCGTCGACGGCGCCCAGGTCCGAGGCCGGTGGCTCGCTTGCGTCTGCCATGCCCCAACCGTACACCACCACCCCGGGGGCTTCCAGCGGCGCAGGTCACGAAGGCTGAATGTGCTGCCGGGAACGGGTATCACGGAGGCGTGAGCCCCGAGCCAGCCAATCTCGGTGTCGTGGGCCCCTACGAGCTGCGCTCCAAGCTCGGCGAAGGGGGCATGGGCACGGTCTACCGCGCCTGGAGCGCCAAGCACCAGCGGGAGGTGGCGCTCAAGCTCAGCAAACCCGGTCTGGCGACCCTCGAGGACTCCGCCCGCCTCGTCCGCGAGGGGCGGCTGCTGGCCGGGATCGATCACCCGTTCCTGGTCGGCTTCCTCGACGCCGGGGAGCACCACGGGACCCCGTACCTGGTCATGGAGCTCGTCGAAGGCGAGACCCTGGCGCAGCGGATCGCGCGGGACGGGCGCGTCGCCCCCGCGGACGCCCTGCGCCTGGCGCGGCAGCTGGCGGCCGGCCTGGGTGAGCTCCACCGGCTGGGGATCGTGCACCGCGACCTCAAGCCCGGGAACGTGCTCCTCGACCGGCGGGGGTCGGCGCGGATCACCGACCTGGGTCTCGCTCGGGGCGACGCGCTCAGCCGGCTGACCCAAACCGGCGAGGTCGTCGGCACCCCTGCCTACATGGCCCCCGAGCAGGTGCAGGGCGCAAAGGCCCACCCGGCCTGCGACGTCTACGCCCTCGGCGTGATCCTGTTCGAGCTGCTCTGCGGGCGGCTGCCCTTCGCCGACGCCAACCCGCTGGTGCTGATGACCGCGCACCTCAAGCGCCAGCCTGCGCGGCTGCGCAGCCTCTGCCCCGAGGCGAGCTCCGAGCTCGAGGCCCTCGTGGCCTGCTGCCTGGAGAAGGACCCCGGGGACCGCTTCCCCGACGGGGCGGGGGTCGCCGCCGCCCTCGGTGAGCTGGGCGAGGGGACCGCGGCCCCGAGCTCGATGCGGCTGCACCTGGGCTTGGCGGTGAGCGCGGCCTTGCTCGGGCTCGCAGCTCTGGGGTTCGCGCTCGCGCTCCGCGGGGGTCCTCCCCGGGAGGTCCCCCTCGACTCGCCCCCCCCGCCGGTCGAGGAGGACCCTCTGGCCACGCTCCTCGCCGAGGGAGAGCGACAGCTGGGCGTCCATCCGCACCAGGCGGAGGCGAGCTTCGCGGCGGCGGTCGAGTTGCACCCCGACTCGGCCGAGGCCTGGGCCGGCTGGGGGCGTGCCGCGACGGCGCTGCGCAGCACCGGACTCGCCCGCGAGCGCTTCGCCCGTGCGCTGTCCCTCGACGACCAGAACCTCCGCGCGCTGCTCGGCATGAGCGTGCTGAGCGCTGAGCTCGGCGAGCTCGAGCGGGCCGTG
>Ga0070727_10001325_pt1 | contig 26606 bp, 11 predicted proteins | sample tdAd472_FD_66722 | JGI IMG/M metagenome (GOLD analysis project Ga0070727, IMG submission 66722) | Marine sediment microbial communities from the Atlantic coast under amendment with organic carbon and nitrate - tdAd47.2 | ecosystem: Environmental > Aquatic > Marine > Coastal > Sediment | place...
ATTGACCGCGATTGCTCCGACGGATGTGTATACGGATTATGACCATGTAGATGATTATTATGTTTATTCTGGGCCGCTGGGTTCTGGCGCGCAGTTTTCTATAGCGGCTTGGATAAATCCAGATACTGTAGCGGATTATGGCACTATTGCTGCTACTTGGGCTGATGCGTCCCCGGATTTTGCTTGGATTTTTCGACATGATGAAACTGGCAGAATTGAATTCGTGACAAGTGCTGACGGAAGCATTAATGAAATTAGGGAGTCTACTGCAGTCTTTACTGCGAATGAATGGCAACACGCCATGGTCACGTTTAATAGCGGAACTGTCAATTTTTACAGGAATAATACTTGGCTTGGGACAGCCTCTGGTCTTCCGACGCCTATTTATGATTCGCCTGACATTGAATACACCGTGGGCGTTTATAAACCTGACAACGTAACCCACTTATTTAATGGTCAAATAACCCACCTTGTCTGGGAAGAGGCTCTTTGGAACTCTAGCGACCGAAATAACGTATATAATACGGCTCCACCGGACAATGCGTACTACTTCCCGCTGGGAAATGGCACCGAAAAAAGACAATTTATCTCAGAATTAGAAGAATTTGGCGCTCCAACGGTGATTTCCGACGTGCCAATAGTGTCTAGTAATACTAGGAGATGTTACATCAAGGCTAGCACAGCTGGAGATATCGTCCAAGCGCCCCAATTAAGAGCGGGTCAGGAATGCGTAATTAGGGCAGAGAGGTCCTGTGTTATGATATTTCCCTATTCTGTGGACGGGTCGCCAATTGTAGCAAATGACTTCGTGGTATCAGACTGGCGGAAAGTTTTGAAACTTTTCCCTAGTTATAATTATCACATTAAAGCTCTCCGAAACAATGAATACGAAATCCGAGAAATTGACTTGGATGGACAATTCACAGCTCCAACCATAACTTAGGAATTAATAAATAATGACTATCATTGGGAATATATGCGGAACATGCCCTGACGTAGCGTTTGTTAATCAGGTTACGGTTGCTGGTAATGCTCCATCGATTGCTGCTGCGACTCCTCCGAGCACTGGTTCGGACCCTAGTCTGTTTCCGCAGATTGTAATTCATCAATATGACGACATCGCGCGAGTATTTAGCTCTAATGATGGAGTGGCTTGGGCTCATTATGATGTAGATTCTAATGGCTTCGCCGTAGCTACTAATGTAGCGGCTCTTCCAACTGATCCGTTAAATCAAGATTATTATGTTTTGACGAATCGGATGATCTATAATAATGTTGACGCGGCTTATTATACAGCTGATTTTCCTGGCGCTACAAATTATGTAGATTTGGGGTCTCCGTTAATTCATCCAACTGCAGACTTCGATATAAGCTTTGAGGTTAAATTTGATATAGTAGACGTACAAGAGTTTTTATTTAGTCAATACACGTCAGGTGTAGACGGCAGGTTAGCTATTCAACAAATATCCCCAAGTAATACAATCCTACTTTTTGTTGATGGATCTACAGATGTTGCTATTTACTCGACCAGCACCGTAGCAGCAGGAATTTGGTATACAATTAGAGCTACCAGAAACGGCGATACTTTTAATTTATATATTAATGATCAACTAGAAGGATCACAGACAGAATTAAATATATCGGTACAACAACTCGAAAACACTTTGCTCGGTACAAATTACGCTTCTTTCGATGATTTTAATGGCCAGATCCGCAATGTATCAATAACAAGCAATAACAATACAACAAAATATCTCACCGAAGATATTGATCTACCGGGAGCTTCCCTAACTAATGTTACGTCGTCTTTGGTTAGCGCAACCAAGTTGGTTCCGACTAGGGTTAGCTACTGCGATGTAGATGGCGAGTGGGCGAATATGACTGAAATGGTCGATGGGCAAGTTTTGCACCACAGAGACCGTTCGACCGCCTTTGTTTATGATAACGCTTCTGAGTCCTGGGCTAGCCATGTTCTTTCGAATTCGGCATCCTCAAAGTATCAGCCTAAGGTTGATACGCCTCGCGTAATGACCCTTTTTGATGAGAGAGTTAGTGGGTCCAACAGCCGTATCGTAAATGGAAAAGCTGTAGTCGTAGACGCATCACGCAATGGAACACCAGGTCCTATTAGGGAAAAATATGGATTAGATCTAGACGGTAGCACGGAGTACGCGACGGGCTATGATTTAGCTGGTGAAGGCTATGTCGAATTCGACGTGTCGTGCTGGGTCAAAATACCTGCCCCCCCTGCCAGCGGAACAGACGGCATCATCGGGCAATTCTTCCCCGGAGCTAGCCAACGCTCTTGGTTGTTATATGTTGATTCGGATGGACACCTTCTTGCACTCCAGTCTGATGACGGGACTACTAACACGGCTGTAGCAGAATACGAAGCGGACATTTGCGACAACCAATGGCACCATATTGTTGCGCAGTATGGCGGTAGCGTTCCTCTTGTATATGTTGATGGTGTGCAGGTAGCGACAACAGACACTGGGTCAATGTCTGGTTCAATTTATTCGGCATCGACAATTCCTATTGAAATAGGGCGATACCAACTAAGCAACCTAACGTGTCTGGCGTGCTCAATTGACGATGTCCGCATCTACGACTCTGCCCTAACCGATGCCCAAATTGCAGACCTAGCAGCACTAAAGCCAGGAAGTACTCGTGGAGTTAACGTTGGAGTGGAGCCACTTGTTTGGTATGACTTTGAAGATCCAATCAGCTCCCCACTCATTAGAAATAAGGGTTCTTTGGGTACTCAGGCAGACGCTACAATCACTGGCACTCCAGCAAACGTTCGAGATGTGGCCGGATGGTATAGTTATGCGAACGATACTGGATATACGAGTTCCTTCACTACGGATGGAGTGGATGACTATATTGACACTCAACTTACTTTGAATGGAGAGACGAATTTCACAGTTTGGAGACGTGCTCGTTATTTGTCCACAAGCGGTTCAGATCACGACGGATTCTACAATAGTCTGGTTCCGTTTTCTACACTTCGACTTGGCCGAGGAAATGCCAATGAAACAATTTACGCAGAACATACTTCTGCAGGAACTCTTTACAACCCAAACAAGATCATTCCCGATGGCGCTACTCATACGCTAGCTTTCACTGGAGCGCTTGCTGGGAATTATACAGTTTGGCAAGACGGAGTAAAGTTGGAGGACGCCGCAGTAAATGGAGCGTATGTAGGATTCTCTAATGCGAGAAACTATCTAATCGGCGCTTCGACAGGCGCGTCGATTGAGAATTACTCTAATTGTGAATATTATGAATATTTGATTGCCTCCAAAGTGCTCTCCGACAGGGAGCTTGAGTGGCTTGACACGGGAGGTCTCGCGGGTGATCCGATTGATTTTGAGGGTGATCCAGATGTCTTGCTCTATTATGACTTTAAAACACCTAACGATACCGTTGTTAAAAACCTTGCGGATATTAGTCTACCAGGCTTGATTACCGGCGGAGAATGGTCTTATGTTGGGAGAGACCCGAATAATCCAAATTATGACTTGACAAATCGTGAACTTCAATACAAGGGTGCTCGCCCGAGAGATCCAATCGTTTCGACTCCCGTGGCTTCATTTAATGGGTCTTCTGAAAGAGTCACGACTAATAGCTCTGCAAATCTGATGCCACAAGGCGATACAACTCTATCAGCTAGATTTAAAACGGCTTCAGTGGGTGGAGCGACATTATATATCGCAGGACAGTACGATTTCTCCACTAATAATAGATCTCTTCAAATTGGTCTAAATTCTAGTGGACAAATCCAAGGATTCTTGTCTATTGACGGGATTTCTGGTGGAGGTTCGTCCTGGAGCCTGACTTCTGGAGGAGTCTTCACGGATGACGAATGGCACGAAGCAGTGGTCACGGTTACTGCTGGAACTTTTAAACTTTATATCGATGGGGCACTTCAAGGAGCAACTACCGATGCTGCCATTACTTATCCCTACAATACTGACGTAGCGTTTGCCGTTGGGGCCAAATCTGGAGCTGCCGATAGATATTTTATTGGGGACATACAAGACGTAAAACTTGGAAACGCTTTTATTCAACAAGGCCAAGATCCTTCCGATTGGACTCCCGATATTCTCCATTGGCCATTAATAGAAGGCAGTGGAGCAGCTGTATACGACGTAACTGGCAACGGCAACCACGGAACTATACCTGTAGGAGTTTGGGACGGAGACACTACAGATAGATCAGATTTTCTAACTAAAAATGGATACGCAATTGGCACTTGGTACGATGGTACGAATGATTACTTCTCGCGTCCTAACCTGACGGGTGGATTTAATAGGTTTTGCATTTCCTTCTGGTTGCAAATTGATTCTCTGGCAGCTGGTACGTCAAGTGTAGCTGCAGAGTGGAACACTGCCGGAACCAGGGTTTGGTATTTGAATATCTCAACTGCTGGTCTTATGTCTTTTGGGGTTTCGGACGACGGCACTAATTCAAGTGCTGCCAGTACATCAAGCGGAGCCTTCACAGCAGGCGAACTGTGTCATGTATCTATTACCTACGATGCTGGCTCTATAGCAATAGAAAAAAATGGAGTATCGGTCGCAAGCACCACAATAGCTGATACATCAGCATTTGCTGGCTCGGCCCAATTTACAATTGGTGCATCCCAAAGCGGAACGAAGCTGACAGGCAGCCTATCGCAGTTTGTGGTCCACAAAGACCCAACCGTCGTCTGGGACACCGCAACTAAGGCAGCTATTCGAGCGGCTGGCAAAACCGAGGATATCGCAGCTATCGTTAGCGACTTAAGTGGGACGGCTTGGTACTTCCCAAATGCAAACCAAAACGAAACCCTTCAAAACATACTACCACTAACCACGAATGGCGCACCGGAACAGAGAATTATCCCAGCTGGAGCCGGAGTGCCCGTTCAATATAACAAATTAGCTCCTGGGCAATCGCTTGATCTTAGCTGCGGGGCTCCAAACGCACCATTTGCGGTTAGCTTGAACGCAACTGCAGTCTCTGACTTGACTTACGTTCAGGGCGACAATATCGAAGCGGACGTAATATTTGTAAACTCCCAACCAACTGGGGACGATAAAATTCAAATATTTGAGTCTGCACTTACTGGAAATGAACGAGAAGCTCTCAGAGACGACGTAGCCTAAGGAGAACCAAAATGGCATCACCCCCTACATGGGCACCAATAGAAGGCGAAATCTACGGAGATTGGGTAGGAGTACGCGCTCCCGCACAGTCCCTCGTATTCTGGGATTACCAGTCTGAATTGGATCAAAAAGAAAAAGTAACAAAATCTTATGGAACCTCCCTAAATGGTGTCCAAATAGGTAGCGATGTAGATTTTGCCATTGTAGAGAGTGAAATTTCTACGAATTCAGTGGTTCTCCCGGCTGCTTCGGATGTTGGGCTAGGGGGTCAGATTTATATCCAGGCTGGAAATGTAGCCTTCAGAATCAGATGTAAGGACGACGTAGAAGAGATTTTAAATGGGCAGGTTTGTAGTGGTTATAATGAATTATTTGTTCCTCGGCGGTGTTTCGTGAGTTTAACTGTAATTAATGATGCCGAATGGATGGCCACAATTCACAATGCGGATGGCGTGCAAATTCCCGCAAACCCAGTGTCTCGCAGCTCAATCGAGGTGATGGATGAGTACGGTTATCAGGCTCTGACGGCTATTGATCCGACTGAGATTTATACTGAATATGATGGAGCAGACGATTATTTTTATGCAGACGATACAGACTTACAAAGTTCTACAACTCTTTGGTCTTATGCTTTCTGGATAAAGACTGGATCAGCTTCTGGATCAGTTGAGACTATCTTAGCAAACTACAATAATACATCTAATCAAAGATCTTGGGCATTTAGATTAACCGATGCTTCTCCTGCTAAGTACAGGATTCAAACTTCTGACGATGGGACTACTAACGACTTCTATGATTCTACAGCTACTTACACTGCTGATACTTGGACTCACATAGCTGTTACTTACAATGCTGGCTCAATAAAACTATATGTTAACAATGGAGCACCAGAGACGGACACATCAACAGAAGTAACTCTGTATAACACTAACCAAGAATTTACTATTGCTGCAAATGATCTAGGTACTCCTATCCAATACTTTGATGGGCAATTATCTCACATAGTATGTGAGGCGGCAGAATGGTCTTCTGGCACAGTCTCTAATATCTATAACTCAGTTCCACCATCTACAGCTCATTACTTCCCGTTTGGTAACGGTGTAGAAAAAAGACGAACGCTGTCTGATTTGAGTAAAGCTGGCATGCCAACAACTACTCCAGATAATATTCCTACAATATCCAGTAACACTACAAGATGCCTCACTACTGCCACAAATGCGCGAGATCTTGTTAGGGGCCCCCAACTGAGAGCCGGTCAGGAATGTGTTGTTCGTTCCGACACAACTCATAAAATGATCTTTCCAAGCGCTATAAACGGTGGGGATATCTTCATTAATGACAAGAGAGTGTCTGATTGGAAGGCCGTGATGGACGTATCGGCCAATTATAATTACCATATTAAAGCACTCACGAACAATGAATACGAAGTTTTGGAAATTTTTAGCGACGGCACCGTAACTTCGCCCAGCATCAACTAATTAAAGGTTAATAATAATGACTGTTTTTGGTAGTTCTTGCGCTTCATGTCCAGATCCCGGATATGTAAATCAAACCACTATTGCTGGCAATGCTCCTGTTATTGGTGCTGGTGGACCTCCTGCGGCTGGAGCCGACCCTTCCGCTACCCCGCAGACGGTTATTAATGTATATGATGACACCATTCGAATCTTCGTGTCGAACGACGGAGTTACCTGGAGTCACTCTGACCTTAACTCTTTGACCTGCGATGATTTAAATACATGTTCTATCACCAACCTATCAGATGTAGACACTGTTTCAACTCCGCCTGTTAGTGGCCAGTTTCTCAAGTGGGACGGAGCTGACTGGATTCCAGCGGCGCAAACCGACGTTCACTTTTTGAGTGATGATCTGTCTTCTTCCGCTAATAGGTCTCATACATTAAACAATAATTATGTGATCCTTTACGGGAACACCGCATTTAACGATGGAAGTCAATTTTTTATTGATGGAGACAGCGTTTCTTTAGGTGGCGGAACTGGCGATTTTGGGGGAAATGATTATACTTATTTAAATGTCGGCTCCAATATGGAGTTTGTCTTCCAGAATAATGCAGAGATGCAATTTGGAGGTCAGGCGGGACTTTCTGGTTGGGTTCTCACTTCAAATGGAGCAAATAATGGCCCAACATGGCAAGCAGTTCCAGACACAAATAGTAACATCACCACCGGCACGCTTGCTGCAGCAACCGCTAGTAGAACTGTCGATATGGACGGAAATAACCTTTCCTTCGATAGTGTTAACGCTTGTGTTTTGACAGTACAAAATGGCTTTCAGCTCTATGGTGATCAATCGATATTCGGCAATGGAGCCGATAATGGTTTCTTGCAGATTTATGATTCAGACGACTCTCAATATGTTGCATTTACCGTTCCGTCGGGAATGGCTAGTTATACTTTAACGATGCCGCCTGCTGGGCCTTCGGCCGGTCAAGTCATGGCATTTGATGCAAGCGGCGTTGGTTCATTTGTAGATAATCCAGACACAAACACCAACATGGTCAATACTGACCTTAGTTCGTCGGCAATTAGAGAACATCTTCTTAACGGCAACTCATTCCGAATTCTTGGAAATACTACAGGCGCTAACGGCTGCGCTCTTGAGCTTAACACGCAATTTGCTGGACTTCAAGGTGGAAGTGTAGATTCAGGAAACTCCTGCTCTATTAATTTGAATACAGCAGGAATGAACTTTGTATTTGGCGGGGTCTGTGATCTTAAACTTAACGGGAGCGCAGGTACAAGCGGACAAGTTCTCACTACTAACGGCGACGACCTTGCTCCGTCTTGGACTACTCTTCCGGTAGTTGGAAATATTACTACGGGAACCGTAGACGCCGCCACAGGCACTAGGACTATAGACTTCGGCGGGAACGACGTATCCTTTAATAATACTGGCAACTTTACAGTTGACGGTGGTGCCGCTATATTTACCGGGAGCTATACAGGCATTAGAGGAGAAGGAGCTGCAGCTGGCGGTTTAAGAATATATGATGGAGATAATAGCAATTATGTTGGAATTCTTGCTATAACAGACATCACAGGAACTTACAACATTACCCTTCCTGCAACCGCACCAACCGCCAGCGGGCAAGTTCTTTCCTTCCAAACGAACGGACTAGCTTCTTTTGCAGATCAAACGCATTTCTTAAATACGGATCTTTCGTCTTCGGGTTCGCGCACACATCTTCTTAATAATAACTTTTTTAGTATTAAAGGAAATACCGCAGCTTCGAATGGCGCCCAGATCAATGTTAACGGTAGCTTGATTTACCTACAGGGCGCAAATGACGTTACTAGCGGTAATATCACTCTGAATGGCACTGGCGTCAATCTTCAGATGATTGGGGCTACGGACCTTAGGTTGAATAGCGACCCTGGAACTGCAGGGCAAATCATTCAATCTAATGGGTCGGGAGTTCCCGCAACTTGGGAAGACCTGGTTCCTAATCATACAGTAACCTATACTGACGACTCGCTAAATGCTTACGATACAGTAGCCGATAATGGCTCGGGCAATGGCGGTCCATCGAATCGTCCAGGAAGTCCAATCGAAGGCGACGAGGTAATCGAGCTATATTCTAATGGTATTTTGAAGGAGATTTATGACGGATCTCAATGGATCTCCACTTTTAATAGTTCGTGTTGCTCGGCTGCAACCATATCTCTAACTAGTGGAACCCTTTCTCCGGCTAGCCCAGAGGCCCCAACAGCCCTAGAGATTCAGTCATATTACGATGCACTCGGGGATTCGGCAAAAGGCGTAGGAACTATTATTGTTTACACGAGTCCCTTGAGTCGCTACTACAGCTGGACGATTGATATTGCAGGAAACGCAATCCTCCAAGAAAGCCCAGCCCCCCTTGGGTTCTCGGACGAGGGAACGATTAGCGGTATTCCGGCATCCGTTGCTGGGGTTCTTAAGAAGACTTATATTTTTGATGTTAATACACTAGCTGGAAACGTTGACCTTTCAGCTATGAATACCATCACAGGCGCGCCAGATGGAGCCGAGCTAATTTTTAGAAATACTGGCGAAAACAACATTCTTTTTGATCAAGATATTAATGGGTCCACAGTTCAGTATACCGCCTCCGGGGCTGGCAGTACTCTGAGGATTTTCTACAGCGCTTCTGGAACAGGTAACCATCAAGCAGGATAAATTTTATGAGTGTTTCTTTTGGTTCAGCGTCTTCGTTCACAATTACGGACGGAGCAAATCCGCAACTTGTTGCAAATGGCGATACCGTTACCTTCGCTGCTGGTGGAGACCTTACCGTTCTTACGAGCGCTACGGATACTGTAACGTATAGCTTCACTGAGAGCGTAACAACGCTAGCTTTTAACGGCGGGACCGGTGAACTCGACTATACAGACGAGAACGGAGTAACTAGTGGAGTAGCTGTAATTTCTACTGCTAGCGGCAATGCCTTGACTTACAACGCCACGGGTCTCTTCGTAGCTGCGGCAGACTCTAGCTCGTTTACTCTAGCTGCTAATTCGGGAATTGCTCAGACCATTTCTTCTGGCGATACGATGACTGTATCCGGCGGAACAGGGATTACGACTCTCGCTTCAGCTACCGACACAGTAACAGTAAATTACGATTTTGCTTCTTTGGCGGTTCTAAGCGACGGCTTAGATGCAGCAAACGACCGACTGGTTATTTATAATGCCAGCACTACAGCTCATGAATATATTAACATTGATGATATTCCAGGATTTGGCGCAGAAAAGGTAACGTCGCTGACTTATAATGGAGCGACTGGTAATCTCGATTATTTGGATGAACTAAATGTTACTAACAATATTGATATTATCTCTTCAACTCCCGGAAACACTCTTACTTTTGATGCTAATGGTTTATTTGTCCCAACGCCAGCAGTAATCACGAATACAAATATTACGACTGGCGCTCTTTCTGCAGCAACAGTAGACCGACTCGCAGATTTTGACAGCAATTCTCTTACTCTTGACAATATGAGTAATTTTGTTGCAAATGTCAATGGAGGCGGAACGGCTCGATTCAATACGGACAGCCTGGGTCTTTTTGGAAACGGCGTGACCCCACCGACCTTCGTTATGGGCGGAGTAACTGGAAGCGTCATTCTCAAATCTCCAAATACAGTTACTAATTACAGCATTACCTGGCCAGCCGCCGCTCCTGCTGCTAGTGATTATGTTATGTCATTCACTAATTCTGGAGTTGGGTCTTTTGTAAAGAGACAATACTTTACGGCTACCGGCTCTATGCCAGCCGCTACAGATGACAGTGTAGTCAACATGAACTCTAATTTAGTAAACTTCCAGAATTGTGCTGGATTTACGGTTGGGGTTCAAACTGGAAATGTCGCTACTTTAACTTCTCCCGAGACTCAACTTCGTTCGCCTGTAGCTGCTGCCCAGTCAATGAAGTTTTATGGTGGAACGGGCAGCCTTAATTATGCCGGAATTAAAGCGCCTGACGCGATTGCTGGTACTTACACCATTACTCTGCCGACTAGTGGTCCAGCGGCCAATAATCAGGTCATGACCTTTAATACGTCTGGCGTAGCTAATTTTACAAGTATCGCTAATGATAACTTGTTTACTGCGGATTTGACTCTCGGTGCAACTAGAACCCACCAGTTGGACTTGAATCAATTTGATCTTCGTGGTGGCATAGGAGTAAATGACGGCTCGCGATTGCGATTTAGTGGAACGGCACTTCTCTCAAAAGGTGGAGATGCAACTAATTCTGCTAGTTTAACTCTGGATACTACTGGCGCCAACTTTACTTTTAGCGGATCATCTGACCTTAGGTTTGACAGCTCTGTTGGAACTGCTGGTCAATTCCTTATGACTAATGGTTCGGGAAATCCTCCAAGCTGGAGCACTCCTGCAGATACTCACTTCTTGAATACAAATCTAACTGCAACAGGAGTCAGAACCCATGTGCTTAATACTAACAATATGTTTATTCGTGGTGGGACTGGCGCTTTTGATGGGGCTCTTTTTAATATTCTAAACACTAATCTCTTTATGCTTGGAGGGGCTTCGGGAGGCAATAGAGGTGAGATTGCCCTGAATGCCACAGGCATTGCTTTAGGGTTTGGTGCTTCGAGCGACCTTCGATTAGACGGAGACGCGGGCACTAACGGGCAGTTTCTCAAAAGTCGTGGAGCAAACCTTGCGCCTATTTGGGACGATGCGCCAAGTTCGATTGATACAAATATTACTACTGGTACGCTTGCGGCGGCATCTGGCGATAGAACCGTCAACATGGCGGACAACAACCTGACCTTTGATAATCTAAACCTTGTTACATTTGAAGGCGATGCGGCCTCCGCATTTATCTTCAAGGGTGACAACCTTCAGATTCAACACCCTGATCCTGCTGAAGGAGGAGTCTTGGCTCTTGCTGATGCTGATGCGAGTAGATTCGTTAGATTGCAAGCCCCAGACGTTATTCCTGCTACATTCACTTTGACACTTCCAAGCGGATTGCCTGGTTCGAATGATCAAGTTTTGTCTTTCCAGACGGATGGAACTTCAGAGTTTGTTGATGTTGTTGATTCGAATATCACGGCTGGAGTCTTGGCTGCAGCAACAGCTCCCCGAACTGTCGACATGGGAACTAATAATCTCACGTTTGATAATTTGAACGATGTAGATTTTAACGGAAACTCCCTGAGCACCTTCACGTTTGACACTCGTAACTTTGTTATCGAGAATCCAAGCGCGAGTCTCGGCGGTAAATTGTCTTTGGCGGATGCTGACGCTAATCGCTCTGTTTCGATTGAAGCACCAGAAGTTGTTCCTACGTCCTATTCAATCACTCTTCCTCCGACTGCGCCAGTTTCCAGCGGCCAAGTGCTAGTCTTTGATACCGACGGAAGCGCCACCTTTGGAAATGCGGCGGCAGATACAAATTTCTCAACAACGGATCTAACTTTTACTAGTTCGAGAGCACATTTTTTTGCTGGAAATAATGTTGACTTTTACGGAGCAACTAATGCTATTGATGGGGCTTTCCTTCAGTATAGCACAAGCGGCCAAAGAGTTACTCTTGGCGGCGGATTTATCGGCGGGGGCAACTATGCCTGGGCTCAATTTGACACCACCGGTCTTGATCTCGTATTTGGTGGCGCTGGATCTCTCCAAATCGATGGAAGTGCAGGCACTGCGGGACAAATTCTTCAGTCGAACGGAGCTGGAGCAGCCCCAACTTGGGAAACTGTCTCTGCAATTAATACAAACTTCTCCACGGATAACCTTACGTTTACTGCTCCGAGAGCACACACTCTCGGCGGAAATGCTTTAACTATCTACGGGAATGCGGCTATCAACGATGGCCCATATCTAAAAATAGATACAAATTCTGTAGATATTGTGGGCGGAGACGGACTGCTCCTCGATTACACGAGAGCTACCTTTGGAGAATCTACGCTCAACTTTACTTTGGTTGATGCGGATCTTCGAATTAACGGTGTGGCGGGTGTATCTGGGCAAGTTCTAACCTCCAATGGAACTGGACTTGCGCCAACCTGGCAGGATTCTCAAGAGACGACTACTTCGTTAGCTTATAACGGGTCTACTGGTAATCTCGATTATACCGACGAAGATGGTACTGTAAACAATATTGATATTATTTCTGCCACTGGTGGAAACTCCCTAACCTTTGATGGCACAGGACTTTACGTTCCATCGGCCGCTACTGCGTCCTTTACCTTACAGGGAGACGGCGGGTCTCAAGTTATCTCTTCCGGGGATACGATGACCGTTACGGGCGGAGCTGGTCTTTCGACTCTTGTTTCGGCTGTCGATACTGTTGCAGTAAATTATGACTTTGCTAATCTGACGGCTCTTGGCGAAGCAGTAAACACCGCAACCGACAGATTACTGATCTATAACACCAGCGGAACTAATCATCGATATGTAGTTGTTGATGAGATTGCGCCAAATCTTACCGTTACTACCGATGGAAATAGTACTGGCGTTAGTACAGGCGGAACAACTCTTGCTCCAACAGTAGATATTAAACTCTTAGGAACTGTTACATCAGACAACCAACTGGCGGTTGATACTGGTGGTGGACTTTTCTTTAATATTTGCGATGCGATGGGCCCAACTACTACCACTATTACAAACCCGACACACGTTTGGGGTATTAACAGCGGTGGAACTTGCGGTTGGGTAGCAGTAACTGATTGCTAATAGGAATATAAATGGCTAGAACTATTCATAATGATGGCAGCGGCGGTATTCAATTTTGTAACTGCTGCCAGACATGTAATTGCACAAATTGCCAAGAAGGAACTATCCTTTGTCCAAATATCGTAGGACGAATCCAGGGCGAGGACTTGCAATCGGCTCACGCAACAGATGTGACTAGCGGCGCCTCGTTTCCTACGTTTATCTTTGATGACGCGGGATTCGATGCTTTGACCGTAGAGGTTACAAGCGTTCAGTATCCGTTGGTCACAAAAACGTTTGAGTACAGGGGTGGCACCGCCGCTGACCGCAGAGACAATCTTAAATCAGATATGGAAGCCTGGTTTAATTTGACTTTTGGTGGCGCTTGGACTTTTGATGTTCAAATTAGTGGCGCTGGCCTTATTATTGATTCTGTTGAATGCATTGCTTCGCTTACAAATATTACAGAGATGTTCTTTTATGAGGATTTGTCAGGATCTCATGAGAGTGACCACACTGATTTCAACAATACTCCTCATCAAAATGCATGCGTTGTAGCTGCTCTGACCGATAACCTTTGGACGACTGGCGCGACCCACTCTGGAGTGGCCCCTTGTACATACAGATACAATGCTGCTCTGGGATCTGGCTGCGGAGACTTAGTCAGTACAATTAGTGTTGGCGCAAGTGTAATTTCTCTAACTGTACAAATTAACGACGATAGCGGAGAGATTATCAGTGCGGTTTTCCAGTCGAGTGCGTGCGCTCCGTTTGAGTGTGATTCTACGCATGACCTCCAGCTGACTTCGTTTAATGCTGGAGAAGATCCAAATACAAATACTTTAGTAGATTGGACAGGAGCTACCGCTACCTATGCCGCCGGGGAGCCCGCTCCTTCAGTTCCGTGCGCCATTCCAACTGCGCCAAACGTAACTACTCTTACTATGCTTGGAGATGTGGAGCCTTGTACCTCCTGTACCCCCGGAACCCCCATTAATAAGAACCTCTCTGGTTTGGTTTCTGGAACTAACTTGACGGGCGGAACTACATTTACCGTATTGAATCATAATTCTCTGACTACCCCCACAATCTCTGGGTCGGTCCTTATAGTTACTCCAACATACGAAGAAGACATAATTTCCGTAGAGGTTCAAGCAACCAACAACGGGATTAAGGATTCGGCTGGAATTCTATGTGAAACAGATTGCTGCGCTTGTCAGTCAGGACTGTTCCTGGATTCATCTGTTCGAGAGCTTGTAAACCCTGATGACCTCCCTACTACTTATATTTTTGATGAATCGCGTCTCCTTGATGAAACCGTGCCAACTGATTCTGATCCTATTGGAGTGTTTACTCGTTGGGTCAGATTAGTACCCTCGGATGCCGATACCTACACAGCAAATAGTGCGCTTCAAGAGCGCGGTCGCCGCTGGGAATTTGGGCATGAGTGGCCCACTGGTACAATTGGTTTCTTGAGATTCCGCTCAGTTTACAGAGATGGAAATTCAACCACAGATGTTGGTTCGGTAACTCTAGAGCTTTGGGACAACGCTGGTGTTGTTGGGACTGTTGATGTAACCAGCGAATTCAATGCGGCCCCAGCCAGCCTCGCTAATGATCCAAGTGCAGTAACTGATTTTGATATTGACGTTTCAGCGATTGGACCAATCAAATCCTTCGTTATTAAGCAGGGCACCACGGCGAGCAACTACCCCTCATGGATTCGTATTGGTGAAGTTCAGCCGTTGGTAAATGACTGTTCCGAGCCATGCGCAGGATATGAGTATATTAGTCCACAAACCTTTACATTTGGTAGTTCTCCGTATACCATTAATAACTTCTCAGCAAGTGGAACCGGTGGTAGCTGGGGAACTCCAACAGTAGATAGCTATACTGTCACTCAGGGAAGCGGCGTTGTAATTGATAATCTCGATGGAACAATTACATACGAGAAGGCTGTTTCGGATACCGATGTTGAAATTGAAGTAACATATACTGATGGCGCGGCTCCAGTCGGTTGTGATGCGACAATTGTTAGCAGCTTTAGTGTTTGTCAAACCCTTAATCCGACTATCACTACCGATACTACTCCGACCAATCCTTGCGTGATTCCGACGACCTTCTCTTATGACGAAGACCCATGCTTGCCGCTAATCTCGGAAACCTTGACTGTCACTCATGCTGGCGGAACTGATCCGATAGACCTTCCTCTTTCTGGGAATAACTTGAAGCTTGACGATTATCAAGGTGAAGTAGTAACTCTAACCTATGAGATTAACTCAGGCTGTGGAACCGAACAAGTTACTGAAAACGTAACGGTACCATCGTTTAATAATGTTTATACTGTTAATCCTGATTTACCTGTAAGCGCTACGAATTTTCAAACACTGACCGCAGGCGTTGCAGCTCTAGGCAACGGCGATAAGCTTATTGTTGAGCCTAGAACCTATGTGATAAATAGCGGTAGTGAAGGCAGCAGAATTGATCTTAATAATAGAAAAGATTCTTGTGTAACCACTTCTAGTGGAGTTGCTACTTTAGACTGTAGCGCTGTTACACTCACCAACGGAAGTGTTCGAACTAGCCGAGCCAGCGGGTCCTATTTTAGTAATTTGGAAATCACTAACGGCAATAACTGGGCTCTCTATAGCGAAGATATGGGTAATGCTATTTATGAAAATATCAATATCCACGAAACCAGAACTGGCGTTACCAGTATTGGTATGTATCTTTACGATGCAAAAAACGTAACTGTCATTGGTGGCGACCTTTCAAACAACGAAGGAACCGGCTTAGTTATTGGTGCTCCTGGCCCTGCAGATTTTGGTAACGATGTCACAATTGATGGCGTGACCAGTAACTTTAATGGTCGCGACGGAATGAATACCAATAATAATAGAGACCTAATCATTAGAAACTCTACATTTGGATGGAACCGAAGAAGCGGCGTCATTGTTATTGGAGAAGGATCTCAAGGTTGTCTTTTGGAGAATAACCTTGTTCTTCAAAATGAAGATGCTGGAGTTCAAATTGAAAATGCTGCTAGTGGCGTAACTGTTCGTAGGAATAAGATTCGCGGGAATAACACCTATATCACCGGTGGCGGTGGCGAAGCTGGAATGTGGCTTGACCAAAACAGTAATTGTGTTATTGAGTATAACGATATTTCTGAAAACCATACAGGTATTAGAATTGCTGCTAATCTGGCTGGATCTGATAAAACAGAAACAAACGATGTTATAGTTAGATATAATCGCGTTTACGATAACAATGCTCAAATCACGGAAGACTATGGTGGGAACGAAGCTGCCCTGGAGATTAAGCACTCTGAAAGAATCCATATTTATCACAACACCTTCTCTAAAAACGGTAACACTTCGACAAGCGGTGGAGTTGGTAAAAATGGTATTGAGTTCTTCCCAGAGTCATCTTCAGGCTCTCTGACTGGTATTGTCACAAATAGCGTTTACTTCCTTAATAATATCGTTACTGAAACCGTCGCCAAGACAGGCGCTAGGACGATGTCGCTCAATGCTTTGAGCGAGCTAGATGTTTTAGATGCGAACGTTTACTTTGGTTCGCCCGACACTCTACCTTATGAAATTGGTGGATCTTCCTACAACTTTGCCAACTATCAGACCGTGGCAGGAGGTTCTGGTTTTGAGGCAAACTCTGTCGAATCTGACCCGCTGCTAGATGATGACCTAGTGCCGCAGCCGGGAAGCCCAGCACTTGGGGCTGCTATTGATTTGGCAGAAATTACATTTATCTCTGGACTGGATATTGGCTTGAATTATCCGGGGATGTTTACTGATGGTGATATTGTCGAGTTTTCAGATGGTAGCATTGCGACTGTTTCGGCAGTGGACGCTAACTCTATCACGGTAGATGCTGTACCAGGAACTGCTGCGGTTTCTCAGGGGGTTACGCTGTTTGATTGTGATGGGACAACAAGCGCCGGGGCTGTTCAGCCTAATTGGACTTTAGATACCGTGAATCTTTCTGGATGCCCAAATTGCACTGGCTCAGACGGACTTATGACCAAGCAAGCTTGGCTGTACGTGTCTGGCGTAACGAATATTGCATATCCCTCGAATACGACATTCTGGGATTTTACTGGAGAAGACATTGCCGCATGGATCAACCAGCCGCACCTGGTAACACTTAGCTGCTCGTCGATTGTTGGTGGATTTAGCGGCGCTCCAGAAGGATACGTTTCGCGAATCTTTGAAGCTAATAATTATTCTGCTTCCAACTCTGGCAATAACCCATACGATGTTGAGGTATCGATTTGGATATCAATGCAGGCTACCGGCCAGTGGAGATACACAATCTTTGTAGATAATGTAAATGATGACTCTCCACCTACGGCAATTGGTGTTCTGGCTCAAACTTCGCAATTCGACGGAGTTAACAATGGACACAACTGTTTAATTACGGACAAGGCCGATAATACCGACCTTGTAATCGGAAGTACACCAGACAGATATTTGGACACGAGTGCAATTAATATTGTCGCGATGCCTATAGTCTAAAATTTTTTGGTGTATATAATAAAAGACAGCCATATAGGATATTATATCACATGAGCATTAAAATTTACCCAGCCGAGTCTGAAATTGCGCAAAGTATTCTAAACAATACTAAAGCCTCCTGCCAGATTCAGTTTTTGCCTCACGAGCCATCTAGAAATGAGGCGAAAGCTGCCGTTGAACAGATACAGGCTGGGTGTGGAATTGGGCCTATGGAAACTGAAGATTTGTTCTTTTTCCGCAGTATTATGGCCACTTCTAGTGTAAACCTTAATGATGATGGTTTTCTTGCACAAGAGATGTTTAAGGCTCGTAACACACCAGTTGCTAAATTCGTTAATATCGAGCACGAAGCAGATGCCTGCGCAGTCGAATTCGGCGCCGGTGGAATTGTCGGTACTATCGTAAACTCCTTTATGATGGACCGAGATATGGTGCTTATTGATCCAAATATCGAGCAAGCTCCCGCGTTTTTTCACTTGGGTACGACCAACGTCATCTGGCGTCACCTCAGTAACGAAATGATGAGAGCTAAAGCTACCCTTCTAATTAAGAAGATTCAGGAGGGGAGTATGGCTGTTTCCATGGAAAGTATGTTTACCGGATTTGATTACGGTTTAGCTACATACCATGAGGAAGACGGCACAATTATGACTGATAACCTTGAAATTGTTGAAAGAAATGACGAGACCGCTTTTATGACAAAGCACCTTCGTTCCTACGGAGGATCTGGAGAATTTCAGGGGAAAAAGCTAGTTCGCATGTTAAAAGGAATTACATTTACTGGTTTGGGCGTCGTTTCAGAGCCCGCAAATCCTTCAAGCGTTATGCTAAAAGACGAAGATATTTTGAAAAAATCTGAAAAAAATGAAGAAGTTCCGTCTGTGGCAGCTTCTTCTGGTGTATATAACAATGATGACACATCAAAAACGGAGTCTAAAATGACCGATATTCTTGAATCCCAATTGAAAGAAGCTAACGATGTAATCGCTGAGCTTCGCAAAGAACTTGAATTGGCAAAAGAGCTTTCTCTCAAAGTTGATTTTGAGAAGGCACAAAAAGAACTTGAGGATGCGCAAGCTGCTATTGAGTCGAAAGAAGAGGTCATCAAGACTCTCGAAAGCGCCAAAGCATGCATGTGTAATCAGTATGAAGAGAAGGCAGCCGAGCTTGAAGCTGTAAAGAAAGAGAAGGAAGAGCTTGCTGCTAAACTTGCTGAGCTTGAGAAAACTCAAGTTGAAGCATCTCGCATTAACGCCTTCAAAGGTAAAGGTTACGATGAAGCCGAAGCTTCGGACATCGTGGCAAAGCTTACTTCGTTGGACGACGAAACTTTCAATGTAGTTTTGGCTGGTTATGCAGAAAAGTCTGTTCCTGCTGACGAAACCGAAATCAAAGTTGAAGATATCGAAGATCCTGCCGAAGCAGCAACTGCATCGTTCAATCCACAGGTTGAAGAAGAAGCTCCAGAAGTTGCATTTGCGCGTCTTGCCAAAGGCATCGCTGAGCAAATGACAAAAAATCGAACTCTTAAAGATTCCAAAGGAGAAGGCAAATAATGGCTCTTCACGCATACAGAAAACATCAATGCGATGCTGATTACGCTAACGGCTTCATGTACGAAGTGGCTGAAAAAGGCATCATGGTAGTTTACGGTACGGTTGTTGGAACCAACACCCAGTACCTCGGAACCGGCGCTTACGGTGACAGCCGTAACGTTGTTGTAGTTCCCACGGTTCTCACTCAAAAGCCTTTCGGTATCCTGGCAACCGACGTAGTCGACGTTGACCTGAGCCGCCACTGCTTCTGGGATGATAACTTCCGTGACGCTACTACTCCATGTAATCCTGTCAAGGTTTTCCGAAATGGCCAGTTTAAGACTGATCAAATCGACACTGGGCTGACGATTGTTCCTGGTGACGACCTCTACTGGATTGTTGGAGGCAAGTTCACGAACGTTTCTCAGGTAGGTCAAGATCCCGTTGGTACATTTGACGGCGTGCCTGACGATAATGGTTTTGTACTAATCAATCTTAACCTAGCAGGCTAATTGGAGCTTAAATCAAATGCATCTTACTTATAACGATGAATGGAAAGAGATGGTCAAGCTTATGGGGTCTGCTGATCCCGCTATGGCCGCTCAAGCAGCGAGAGAATTCGCTGTAGCAGTAAACGAGCCTATCCGTCAGGCAATCTTCGACTGTGATATCGCACGAGATATCTTTGTTCCAGAAGAAATGGGCGATTGTGGCTGCAACATGTACCAACTCGACATCGTTGAGCCAGGTACGGAGCGCGAGTACGTAGCTTATGCTATTCCTGCTTGTGCTAGTCACCCACGTCACTACTTCGAAAGCGACTACCTCACGGTTCCAACTTATCGAGTTGGCTCGTGCGTTGAAGCTTGCGAAGAGCACATTCAGAAGGCGCGTTACAATATGGTAGCTCGTCTGATGCGCGTTTATGAGGCTTCGTTTACTCGTAAGCTGAACCTCGATGCGTGGCACCTCATTTTGGCTGCTGGCCTCGACCGTAACATTGTTGTTTATGATCCCGTCGCTAAGACCGGTCAATTCACGAAGCGCCTCTTGTCGCTTATGAAGCTCGCTATGAAGCGTAACAACGGTGGTAACGGTGGCTCCTGTGAGCGACAAATCGGTCTGACCGACTTGTACGTTTCGCCTGAAGCGATGGAAGACATCTTGAACTGGGGCTTGGATCAAGTCTCTGACGATGTCCGAACGCAAATCTTCAACACTTGTGACGGCCTGAGCGTTGTTCACTGTGTCAAGATGCACTCGCTTCACGAACTTGGTGTTGGACAAGAGTTCAACGACTACTATGTCAATGACCTTGGTGGAACTCTGCCCGACGAAACTAACACGGGTGGCGCTCTTGACACGACGACGGCTAAAGAAGAAATCGTCGTTGGTCTGAACCTTGATCCCGATGTTCGTCGTGACAGCTTTGTCATGCCTGTTGAGACTCCTCTCCGCACGATGCCTTGGTCTTGCCCACAGAATGGCATCCAAGGATTCCGTGGTCACTGGGAGCACGGCTTGGCAGTGCTTAGCTCAAGGCCTATCATCCTGGGCAGTTATTAATAAGTCCTTACATAGTAAGTACTTACGACAATTTGAAATTCAGGAAGCCGCACCCCGCAAGGGTGCGGTTTTTTGTTAATAAGTTAGACGTAGTTATTGCATGGTATTTGGTGTCTAAAGATTAGAGACATTTTACAAAAGGAGCTACTATGCCAATCAATTGTCCTGCTTCAGGATCTGGAAGTCCTCTCCCTAGTGGAGTGGCTGAATCTTGCATGGTTGACATGGTGAGGGTGTTTGTTGGGGATTATGATGGAACCACCTATACCTCAGATAGATTACTCCAAGTCTTAGGGACGGCTCAATTCTTGGTTGACCAGGAAACTTCGTCATGCACACAGATTTGTCGACCGGCTAATTGTCTCTGTTCGGATGGGTTTGACCTAGATCCATGCTTGTATCCCGGCTTTGCCAATCTAGTCGCACTTAAGGCAGCTTGCATACTTGACCGTGGAGTGGCCAGAGAGCGCGCAGGAGCGTCTCAGGTGTCAGCCAAGTGTGGACCTGCCTCGATGACTTTAAAGACCACAGACGGCGCCCTAGAGGCCCTCCTGAGCAAGGGAAACTGCAAGGCCTATGAAGACCTCTGGGAGGAGCTTTGTTCTGGGTACAATGCAGGCATCCTGGATGCTTGTGGGCAGGTGGTCAGTATATTTACTTCTGGCACGTACAGCACAACCGGATGGAAAAAAGATTGCCAAGGCGGCAATGACTCCTGTTGTTATTAAAGGTAAAAAATTATGAGTAATTTTAATCCAGCTCCGTCCGGTTTGGTTAACTCGATTGGACGGAATCATATTATGGTTGGCGAGTGTCAAGAATCCTCAAAACCTGCCGGTGACTGCCTAGATGAAGTTCCTACGGTAGATAACTCTGATGGCAGATTTGACAGCTGTTATTTCGACTGTGAAGATTGTTGCACGACTACTCCGTCGGGTGCTTAAAATGGCTAATTTGGCTCCTAATCCTTCGGGGGAAATTAATGAAACGTCTAGACGATATATAAATACGCCTGGATTGTGTCAATTGCTTGAGAGGGGCAACTACTCGTCTTCTCCTGAAGAGCCAGCAGAAGAATTTACTGTAATGATTACTGGACATCATTATTCACTAGCGAAAGAGCCTCCTCCAGGAGGTTTTAGTCCGCACGGTACGCTTATTCACTTTCATAGTGATGCTTCCCAGCCTTTAGGAGCAACAAATCTCCCGATTGATGTATTTGGGGCTTCTGGATTCTTCGGAGATGAAGTTGTTAGAGGTTTCTCATTGCATGATCTATCTTCAGTCAGTGGAACCGTCACTAGTGCAAGCATTAAATTCAAAGTAGCGGATATGACCGCTTTCAATGGAACCGCTATTGGCGGAACTCATGGAGAGCCTGCATTCTCAGGGACCCTAGAGGCTCGCGCTTATACCGGAGGGGCAACTCCCCAAGGGACGGATTTTGATCTACCAACCACACTATTGGGAACTTTTGAAATCACCGGAGGAGTGGCCCCAGGTGACGAATTCCAGTTTACTGTTCCTCCTTCATTAATTCAAGACCCGTCATTTGGGTTACAAATTCGTAGACAAGATGAGACACCTTTTGTCAACGACGAAGGAATTTGTTTTAATATGGCCGAGCTTACAGTTACTTTTAGTTCTTAGGATACATACAAATGGCTAACCTTGTTCCAAATCCATCCGGTGTAGTTAACTCGACCAAATACTACGTCAAAATTGGTGATGCCTGTGTAGAGGCCGATAATTTCCCTGGGGATGCCTTTGAAAGCTGGCCCATCGTAGACCTAGAGTCCGAAAACCTCGTGCTGGACCTGAATGGAGTTGAGTATGTATTTATCACACATCAATTCCAAGTATATAATAGCGCTTCCCTAGGCGGCTTGGCTTATCGCCCTGTTGGCTTGTATACTGATACAGCAGGCACCATTCCAGCTACAGCTCCCGGAGACAAGATTGCTCGTTGGGACGACGTAGTTACGGATAGTGGACTATACTTATCTCAGGGAACGGAAAGTCGCCGCCCAGAACTTCAATTTGAAAAAAATAAATCGGGTATTTGGACTCCAGTTGTTCGATTCCACGAAAGCGGTACCCCAGACCGACTAACTAGCTCGACTAATGTAAACCTTTGGGAGAACAAGCGCGGCGGTCTCTATGTGAGCCATGAATCGGAAACCACTCCTCCCAGCGGGAGCCCAATTGGAGTAGCTGGCGGCGAGTCTCTCCAGTGGAACCAATGGCGATTTGCCGACCCGGAAGACAACTTTGGTGCGAACGATGAAATAGATAATGGTGTAGTTAGATGGTCTTTGGCGCGCTCCTCAGATGCTGATCACGATTACTACGAGGAAGGCGCCCTAGTAAGTACAAAATCAAATGATACAACAGGAAATTATAGCGGCCCCCTTCAGGTATCCCCCAATCTGAACTGGTCGGGTGATATGCACGGGTTTGCTTATTCTTCCGATGGAACTTACAGAGCTGACCTCGACGCCTACTTGGAAGCTCGCAGTCCATTCAATATTGATGCAGCACAAATCCTAGTAGTAGATGGTAACGAACTCACCCTGGGAATTGGCGCCACTAATCCTTCTGGTGCTTATCCACATCAGTTGGGTAATCTCCTGGGAGACAGTTGGACCGTTAAGAACTTTGGAGTAGTTGATCAAACCACAGTGGATATGTCGTCCGATGCCTCTACTGAGGTCGACCCCGCTTTTGGTGTTGCTACTAAAAAAGTACTCATTGCTTGGGAGTGCTCGAATCATCTGTTTGGCGGCGCATCCCTTGATGTTGTTTATGATGAAATTTCTCAATATTGTCAAGCGAGACGTGACGCTGGCGAGGAAGTGATTGTACTTACTGTGCTTCCTCGTAGTGATGCTGGTGTTCCTGGGGATTTCGATGCAGATAGACAAGAGCTAAATGATAGAATCAAATTTAACTGGCCGAGTTTTGCTGACGGGATAGTAGATGTAGCATCTATCAGTGGAATTGGAGTGTCCGGCGATGAAAGTGATCCTACCTATTACAGTGGGGATGACTTTACTCTGAACTCGACTGGTTATGGGTTGGTTGCGACTGAAGTAAATGCTGCTATTCCATATATTGATGATTCTTTCGATGACCTCGATGTTGTCCAGTTGGTTGATGATGATGCAGCTACTCCTGCGACTAGGACTATTTATGGAGTTGAGAGATACGCAGATCCTGTAAACAGTGGCACGCCCCGGCAGTTGCTTCCGAAGCACAGTATTAATTTTAACGGCGTAACCGAGCGGGCGCAATCTGATACTGTGCCGTTTATCACAGCGACAGCTATTTCGGCATCTTGCTGGATTAAAACCACAGATCCCGATGACCGGGGTATATTTGGGTGTTACAACGCCACTGGGAACAAGCGGTCTTGGTTGTTGCATCTTGCGGTGGGTGGTTTTCCGAGATTGTCATTGTCGACGGACGGCACATTCTCAACGTCGACGACCTACAATCAGACTGCAACGACAGCAGTAAACGATGGTAACTGGCACCACGTGGCAGCGTCGTGGGATTCGGTGACCGGCAAGACTACAATCTGGGTGGACGGCGCAGAGCAACCTGCAGACAATGTTTTGGTAGGACACATTACCTCAACGAATACATTTTTCGATGTTGACCCAGTAAACGCGCCATTTGAGGTTGGTAGATACAACTTAAACAACGCGACCTGTATTGAAGCGGAACTTGACGACTTACGGCTGTGGGGGGTACCTCTTTCTGCGGCGGATGTTTCTAGACTGGCTACGATAAAACCCGGAAGTCAATCCGGCGCAACTACGGCAACCGCACCGCTAATCCATTACAAGTGCGAAGACCCTGTCAGCAGCGCTATACTCCGCAACAGCGGCTCGCTGGGCAGCCTAGCCGATGCAACGATTACCACGGCGGCTATCGCCACGGTTCGGGGGACTGTTTCGCCTGTCTATTCGTTTGCCAATAGCGTTGGCGGAACGCAGGCTTGGTGCTCGGATGGTGTCGATGACTATCTGGACACGCAGTTGACGCTGGACGGGGCGACGGCGTTCACGGTCTGGCGGCGGGCAAGATATTTGTCTACCGACGGGCTTGACCTAGATGGCTGCTCGCAAGATGCAAATAATCGCATCTTTCTTGGTAGGGGCACTGGTGGAGTGGGTTTGTATGCCGAGAGTGGGGCTGTAAAGCAGATAATTCAGCCTGCTACCAGTGTAGCCAACAACCGAACGCATACGCTTACATTTTCAAATGTATCTGGTGGCAACCATATCGTCCGGGTGGATGGCGTTACTGTATCCAGCGTTGCCAGTACACTGACAACCGTTTCGGGCACTGTCCGTACATTCCTGATTGGGGCTCTTGGTGCATTTGGTGGCGGACAGAACCACCCGTCGCACGCGGAATACTACGAATACCTCATTGCTGACCGTGTATTAACTGACGACGAGCTGACATGGCTCGAAACAGGCGGGCAGACTGGCACCGCGATTGATTTTGAGGATGATCCAAACATTCTACTATATACTGATTTCTCTGATCAAACCGCTACCCAAATTCGAAATCACGCTAACTCAAGCCTCCCAATTCTGAAAGCAGCGGGCGGCGAGCTGACGATGGTACCGCGAAGCGAAGCGGACACCACGAAGGACGTTGACCAAGCGGATTATAGGTACCGGACGGCGGCTTACTTTCCCGGCAATACAAATACAATTGACTTTGGCGAAGCCCTGATAGGGGCGACCGACGATTTCGACATTTCGTTCGACTTCTTGGCAAATGTTGTTGACACCGATTTAGTTTTTACGCAGTTTACAGATGGCACACTGGGCAGAATGTATATCGCGTTGTTTGCCGATGGAAGCATCCAGTTATTCATAGAGAACCCTGGGACCAATCAAATCGTAGTCAGTGCAACTGGATTAGTGGTCGCTGGCAATTGGTACACATTGCGTTGCACTCGCGTCGGTGACGTATTCACGCTCTACCTTGATGGCGTGCAAGTTGGCACCAATACACAAGCCAATGTTTCAGTTGAGCAGACTAACACAAAATTTGGTACATCCTCGACAGGTCTTGACGACTTCAATGGGCTTATCGGAAATATCGAAATCAACGGCACCCAATACCTAACTACACCCAACGAAACTATCAGCGGCGCAACGCTAACTAACGCATCGTATGTCAACGTCGTGCGTGGCAAACCAGGCACCATTCATCACACAGGCATTGCACCGAGGGACATGCCGCTATCGTCGCCGTGCGTGACGCTGAACGGGAGTAGTGAGTATGTCAGTGTAGCTGACCTAGTGGTGCCAACTAGTTACCCGCTTTCGGCAAGTTGTCGATTCTACTGGGACGGTAGCGTAAATGAGGATATTATTCTTAGTATCGTTGAGGGGGCTACTTCCACCCGGAATTTTATTCTTCGTGTCGATGGTAGCTCTACGAACGAATTACAGTTTAATCGACGTGACCCCACAATAAGTGCAGGTGCTTGGGATGAGGTTGACATTGGTCCGACTGTAACTTCAGGCGAGTGGCACAATGTTTCGGTTCGCATTAATTCCGCCACATCTTTCGACGTTTGGTACGACGGCACAAAAT
>Ga0070727_10001326_pt1 | contig 26588 bp, 18 predicted proteins | sample tdAd472_FD_66722 | JGI IMG/M metagenome (GOLD analysis project Ga0070727, IMG submission 66722) | Marine sediment microbial communities from the Atlantic coast under amendment with organic carbon and nitrate - tdAd47.2 | ecosystem: Environmental > Aquatic > Marine > Coastal > Sediment | place...
TGGTGGTGAGAGCATTCAGCAAAGCCATGTTGGCGGAACTATCGCGCCAGTACGGGAGAAATCATTCCAGATTAACTGGCATCGACTGCTATTGCTCTTGATTGTATTAGTGGGTGTGCTGGCCTTAGCCGCTTTTCTTCATCAGCTTTATGGGAATTACCAGCAGCGTCTAACGACAGCCGAAGCGCAGAATCAAGAGGCTATGGTGTTGTTGCATCCGGGCGCAAAGGCGCAAATAACGCCCGCCACCACTACTCAGGTCGCTTTGAGCCAGGCACAGATTAGTGCTGTGTTTGTGACACAGTTGGATCAAGGGGCTCGTATAGAAGTGCAGTTAACACAAAAAGTCGAGCATCAGGTAAGTGCGCCGAGCCAAACAGAGTTAATGATTAAGTTGCCCAATACGGAGTTAACCACGTTGTTACCCAGTGTTGCAGAACATCCACTGGTGGATTCGCTGGATGTAGCGAGTGAGCAACGTGGACTGACTTTAAACGTAACCTTAGCCAAAGCTGTGAATTTTCAGACTTACCTGTTAGCTCGTGGGCAGTATTATGCCCTGGTGTTGGATCTGTTTGCCGTACCTGAAATGGTGAATCTACCGAGTTCGGTGGTTTCGACAGAATCTCCGTCAAAAGCTTCGGCGAAAGTTTCGACAAGTTCGGAACCCGCAGCGACGGAACGCGAGGACAATGTTCCGCCTAAAGCGCAGGGGCTTGCCGATGAGAGTGGCTTTTACTCTGAGGTTGCTCCAGTGCAGACATCTGGTAAAACACAGCCGTTCAGTAAAACCACCAGTATGCCTTCTCTTGCAGAGCGTGATCGAAGAGTAAGTCAAAATGCGTTAAACCGAATGCGATCCGGTCAGGCACAAATGGCCGTGACAGAATTGCAGCAGTTTATTATGGAAAATCCCACAGCACAGCAGGCGCGTGAGACATTAGCGGTTTGGGCGTTATCACAGGCTAAGTTGGAGTTGGCGGAAAGCGTGCTGTCCGAGGGGATGCAAATTTCGCCCCAGCACGGCGCCTATATTAAATTACAGGCTCGTTTGCTCAGTGCGCGTGCACAACAGGCTGAGGCACTGGCTTTGTTGAATAGGAACTTGGCGCAGAACAATCAGGATCAAGAATATCTGGCGCTACTGGCATCGCTGTTTCAGCAGCAGGGGCAGCATGCGCGTGCGATAGAAGTGTATCAGGTCTTGCTGAAAAAGGATGAGGAACAGGCGCAGTGGTGGGTTGGCAGTGCTATTTCTCTGGAAGCGCTGGAGCTTAAGCAGGATGCGCTAAGAGCCTATGTGCAGGCGAGGCGCATTCCCGGAATTGATGCTAGGCTTAAGATGTACGCGGAGAGCAGAATACAGGCATTAAATTAAACTGATGGAATTATGACAGAACCAAAACGAAAATTAAGGCTTGGCGATTTGCTGGTCCAGGCGGGTGCTATCACGGAAGAGCAGTTAATGACGGCGCTGGCTGAACAAAAAAAATCCGGTCTGCGGCTAGGTCGCGCACTTATTAGCATGGGCTATGTTGATGAAGACAAGCTGTTAGGAATTTTGTCGCAGCAGCTGAAATTACCCTATATCGATATTAAAAATTTTAATTTCGACGAGGATTTAGTGCGGCGTCTACCGGAAACCTTAGCCCGCAGATTTCGCGCCGTGATTCTAAGAAAACAGGGTGACGGTCTGTTAGTAGGTATGAGTGATCCTATGGATATTTTCGCCTACGATGAAATTTCACGTGTCTTGGGTGTGTCGGTTGAGCAGGCGGTGGTGCGCGAATCCGAGTTGTTGGAAGCACTTGATATGGTCTATCGCCGCATCGGTGAAATTTCCAGCTTGGCTGAGGAGTTACAGGATGAATTGGGTGAAGATCAATTCGACTTAGGCCAACTTGCCGCGACCGGAGATGATAACGAAGCGCCTGTGGTGAAGTTGCTGCAATCCATCTTTGAGGATGCGATGCAGGTGAAGGCCTCAGATATTCATATCGAACCCGATGAGACGGTTGTGCGGGTGCGGCAACGGATTGACGGTGTGTTACAAGAGCATGTGATGAAAGAGCGTCGCATCACCGCCGCGCTGGTGTTGCGATTAAAGCTCATGTCGGGCTTGGATATTTCCGAAAAGCGCGTGCCGCAGGACGGCCGTTTCAGCATTCGCGTGAAAGGTCACGATGTGGATGTGCGGCTTTCTACCATGCCGACGCAGCATGGCGAATCGGTGGTAATGCGTTTGTTGGATCACTCCGAAGGTGCTATTAACTTAGAGCACTCAGGGATGCCTCAGGATATTCTGGCGCGCTTTCGCAAGCTCATTCATCGACCGCATGGGTTAATATTAGTGACGGGACCTACCGGCAGTGGTAAGACCACTACGCTTTACGGCGCATTAACCGAGCTGAATAAACCACAAAAGAAAATTATCACCGTCGAAGATCCGGTGGAGTACCAGCTAGAGCGGATTCAGCAAGTGCAGGTGAACACTAAAATTGGCCTGACCTTCGGCAAAGTCTTGCGGGCAACCTTGCGCCAAGACCCTGACATACTCTTGGTGGGAGAGATTCGCGATAGTGAAACTGCCGAAATTGCCTTACGCGCTTCCATGACGGGCCACCTGGTACTCTCCACGTTGCATACCAACGATGCGGTTACTAGTGCTATGCGTTTAATCGATATGGGCGTGGAAGGCTATTTAGCCGCTGCATCTTTGCGTGCGGTTATTGCGCAACGTTTAGTGCGTCGTGTTTGTGATACTTGTAGTGCGAACTATGAACCGGATGTGCAGGAGCGGGTATTGTTGGAATCAGTGATGGATAGTCGTGACCTGGAGCGTGTCCAGTTTAAGATGGGCAGGGGTTGCCAGCATTGTAATCACACCGGCTATCGAGGCCGCATCGGGGTGTTTGAAATACTTGAAATTAACGGGCCAATGGCGGATGCCTTGCGTAACAACGACACTTCGGCTTTTACCAAAGCAGCGATAGCGAGTCCGGGATTTAAACCACTGATTTACGCGGCGCTGGAGTATGCCGAACAGGGCATTATTTCCGTGGAGGAAGTCTTCCGGGTTGCGGAAGAGGTCGATGAGGCACCGGAAAATATCGAAGCCGGCATTGTCGAGCCCTCACTATGAGCAGAGTGAATCACTAAGCTATGGCTAAATATCAATACAAAGGGCGTGATGCGCAGGGGGCGCTGATCACCGGACAGTTGGACGCAGTTAATGCTGAGGCAGTAGCGACGCAGCTAAATGGCCGTGGCTTGATTCCGCTAAGCATCGAGGAGGTTGTAACTGCGGCGGGAAAATCCTTTGATTTTGCCAAACTGTTTCGGCAGCGCATTAGCGTAGACGAGTTGATTATCTTTAGTCGCCAGATGCACAGCCTGAATAAAGCGGGCGTGCCTATTATCAGAGCCTTGCGCGGTTTGGCGGGGTCGATTAAAAATGAAACCCTAAAAGAAACACTTTACGATGTGGCGGATACGCTTGAGTCGGGGGTGGATCTGGCTTCTTCATTGAATCGGCACCCGGAAATTTTTTCACCTTTATATGTCAGTGTGATCCATGTTGGCGAAAATACCGGGCGCTTAGATCTCGCCTTTAAGCAAGTGGCGGGCTATCTTGAGCTGGAACGAGATACCAAGAAGCGTATCGGTGAAGCAACCCGGTATCCGCTCTTTGTCATCGTCGCTATTGTCATTGCCATTGGTGTTATTAACGTACTGGTGGTGCCTGCCTTTGCCAAACTCTTTAGTAGCTTTAACGCGGAACTGCCCTGGCAAACACAGTTTTTGATTAGTTGCTCCAATTTCACGGTCAATAACTGGTACTGGCTACTGCTGGCGGTCATTGGTTCTATCCTGGCCTGTCGCTATTATATGGCTACGGACCTTGGCGGTTTGAATTGGGATCGCATGAAGTTGCGGATACCTCTGGTGGGCGGTATTTTTGAGCGTATTAATCTGGGTCGATTTGCCCGCACCTACGCCATGGTGGCGCGGGCTGGCGTACCTATCATTCAGGCATTGAATGTAGTGGGCAGTGCGGTTGGCAATCGTTATATTGAAAGTAAGATTAATGGCATGCGCACACGCATCGAACGGGGTGAAAACTTTTCCCGCGTGGCGCAAAATAGCGGTATGTTTTCTGAGTTGGTATTGCAGATGATCTCGGTCGGTGAAGAAACCGGTACCATGGATGAGCTGTTAGACGAAGTAGCCGATTTTTATGAACAGGAAGTCGATTACGACCTGAAAAGCCTGGGCGATAAAATTGAACCGATACTGCTGTTAATAGTCGCTGGTATGGTTTTGATATTGGCCTTGGGCGTATTTCTGCCAATGTGGGATTTATCGAGCGCGGTTAAAGGGCGTTAATGACGAAAGTGAAGGAAAGGAAAAACTCTTATTTAGAGCTGATACTGGCAATTACACTAGTGTTCATTTTTATTGCTATGGCGTTAAAAATGTTAGTACGCTTTGCGGTCGATGCGGAACAGATGGCGATTATGGAAGTTGTGCAAAATTTGGAAAAGGCGCTGACTAACTTGACCGCGGAGCATCTGGTTGCCAACGATATGGCGGGATTGTCGCGCTGGGATGGTAAGAACCCAATTAAACTGCTGACCATAAAACCTGAAAACTATGCGGGCCAATACACCAACCTGGAGAACAAACCAGCAAGTGGTAATTGGTATTTTGATTCCAATCTTAAAAAACTGATTTATGGCGTCAAACACAAAGGCTATTTTAAGGTACAAAATGGCGCCAAAGCGCAGGCAGAATATCAACTAAAGTTCATTTATGCCGATAACAATGGTAATCGACAGTTCGATGCCAAAGTGGATGAAGCGCAGGGCCTCAGGCTGGTGTCGCTGAATCCCTATGAGTGGGTGAATTAGAAAATCAGAGAGGGTTTGTCGGTGTGAGCATGATGTCCTTTGGATATTTAATCGCACATTAACAGCAAAATTATGGGAGCAAACATGAATAACAAAAGAGGGAATAGGCAGCAGGGCTTCACCCTGGTCGAGCTTGTCATTGTCATCGTCATTCTGGGTTTACTGGCGGCCACCGCTTTGTCCCGTTTTCTTGATGTCACCGATGAAGCAGAAGCGGCCGCAGTAGAGGGTGTGGGTGGCGGCTTTGCTACCGCTGTTGCTATTGCCCATGCGCGTTGGATAGCGGACAAACACAGCCCAGGTACATCTAATATTCAGATCGACCTGGAGGGCAGCAATATCAATATGAATGAAAATGGCTGGCCGGCTAATACCGACAGCGTTGGCGCCGGTTTGAACGACCAGAATGAGCAGGAATGCCAGCAAGTTTGGAACAGCCTATTACAAAGCCCTCCTTCTACCTCAGTTGCCGCTGCCGATAGAGGCAAAGCGCGCTATCACGTTACCGTAGTGAATGCTAACCCAGACGTTTGTCGCTATGAGCTGGCCAGTGTGCCGGTGGCAAACCCACCCTCACACCGCATTGAATATAACGTGGGTACCGGTCAGGTCATCACGACAGTACCTGACCTATAAAGAATGAAAAAAATATTTGTAACTAACTGAATGTAAACTATAACTTTAGAAGAATTTGGAAAAAACTCATGAACTTAAAGGCAGAGGCAAAAATGCAGAATCAACAATCGGGTTTTACTCTGATCGAGCTGGTCGTGGTCATCGTTATTTTGGGTATTTTGGCAGCAACGGCGCTGCCGAGGTTTGTGGATTTGACTGGAGATGCAAACCAAGCTGCGGTGGAAGGGTTTGCCGGAGCAATTAACGGCGGTAATAATATTAACTATGCGACTTATTTAGCTAGAAGAGTTGATACGACCACGGCTGTTGATGCCGCAACTGGAAGAACTGCTCAAGTAGTTCAAACAACCGGTGGCTGTACCTTAACAATAGCAAACAACCTATTACAGGAAGATATGCCTACCAGTCCAGCTTATGCAGTAGCAGGAGATACTACAGCTTTAGCATATGGTGCAAATAGAACCTGTACTTTGACAATTACAGGTTCCGGTGTAACTCCAGTTAATTTCACAATCACTGGTGCAGATTAAAAGGTTTTCCGTTAATGGAGTGCTTTCTTTTTATTTGGGGGCACTCCTTAGCTCTACATGTATAAACATTCGGGTTTTACCCTCCTAGAATTAATAGTTACCATCGTAATTGTCGGTATACTCGCGGTGACGGTGGCTTCACGATTTGCGAATGAAGATGCCTTCGCAGTCAGAATCGAACAGGAAAACCTGATATCCACCCTTAACCTGGCACAGCAGTTAGCGATGACGGGTCGAACTATTGCCTTTACCATCGATGCTAGCAATAAACGTTACAGCCTGACCGTTGACGGTAGTGATTATCAGGTTGCCTCCGTTTCCTACCCGCTTGATTTTCAGGGTGAAGTCAGCAGCATCACAGCTTCGACAGCACTGCCGCTGGCTTACAGTAATTCGCTCGGACAAACGACCGAAACTACTTTTACGATCGATAGTGTTGGTGGTGATTCCTTGTGCGTAATAGTAAATAACTCCGGGTTCGCGCGTGCGATTACTTGCCTGTAATTTTTGTAGTACTCATCCAGCTTTGAAGCGATTAAATACCCAAAGAACGCAAGTTTTGCATATCTGCAAATCCGCGTCCGCGCGGGGCTTTACCCTGATCGAATTGATTATTTTTATCGTCATTATTGGTATTGCCACCACGGGTCTGTTTGCGGCCTTAAATCAGCATAATCTCTCCAGTGTCGACCCGATTTATCAAGTACGAGCGCTTGAGTTGGCACAGGCGACCCTGGATGAAATTATTGGTAAACGTTACGATGAAAACAGTCCCAACGGTGGTTTCCCGCCTTGTAGTTCAGGCGAACTGGTCGGCGTGTTGCCTTGCACTCTTGCCAGTAACCTGGGGCCGGAAGAAGGCACCGTAGCAGAATATGATGATGTGGATGATTACGCAGGCTATGCGCCTACGATGGCTGCTCCTTATGTCGGATTTGGCCTAACTGTGGTAGTCCTGTATGCAGGAGACGATATCGGGTTGGCGCTAACGGAGGCTAAGTTGATTCACGTCACTGTCACTCCGCCGGTGGGCGAGCCGGTTGATCTAAGCACCTACCGGGCGAATTTTTAGGTGACCGGGTGAATATCAATAAAACAAATACTCAGGGTGGTTTCACCCTGATTGAACTAGTCATGGTGATCGTGATTTTGGGTATTCTTGCGCTGGGTACCACGCGCTATATCGTACAAAGCGTAGAGCAATACACGCAATCCGCGGATCGCGCCAAGCTCATTGCCGCTGGGCGTGTTGCGGTAGAGAAAATCACCCGCCGTTTGCGCAATGCCCTGCCGAACAGTGTGCGGGTAAGTGCTTCGGGGCTTTGTATTGAATACTTCCCGATTCTGGCGGCAACTTCCTACCAAGGGGTTTTACCCGCAGCCTTGAATACCATTAGTACGGCGTCATTCACACTTTCCAGCGCGCCGACCAATTATGCGGTCATTGCTGCGCTGGCCCCCAGTGAGCTTTATAAAGACAGCTATAGCACCGCTGAAGTTATCGCGCAGACAACAATAGACTCCCCGGGTTCGCGAACCGATATTCCGTTGACGAGTTCGCATAGTTTCAGCCGCACATCACCGGCCCAGCGGGTTTACCTAGTTGACAAACCAGAACGATTTTGCGCGTCGAACAACGCGCTGACGTTTTATACCGGTTACAGCATCAACAATACCTTCGTTGAAGGTAGCCCCCCTGGTGCTCTCGCTAGCCTAATAGCGGAAAATATTGATATCACCGATCCTCAGGTGTTTGAGTATGTGCCCGGTACGCAGGTGCGAAATGCACTGGTGAATGTGTCGCTGAATCTGCTGAGAAGCGGCGACCCCGTTAAAATCAGTCATACAGTGCAGATACGCAATGTGCCCTAGCCAAGCCGCACAGCGGCCACCCATGTTTCGTCAGGCTGGTTTCAGTCTGCCGATTGCCGTATTCATTCTGGTGATAATGGCATTATTGGCGGTGGGGATTGCGCAGTTATCGTCACGCAGCAATCTGTCAGCGACTCATGAAGAATTATCCAATCGGGCTTTTTATGCGGCGGAGAGTGGCGCGTCCTGGGCTATGTCGCGATTATTTTTTAACGCCTCGGGACCCGCTGATACTACTCATTCCAATTTAGAATGCACCGCCATTGGTGCATCCAGTAATTTGAGTTTTTCCCAGGCGGGACTGTATTCCTGTAGTGCAGTGGTCAGCTGCGTCTCACAGTCCGGCAGTAATGCCAGCTATTATACAATCAATAGTCAGGGCTCCTGTGGAACCGGGCAGGTGCAGGCCATTCGTAAGCTTGAAGTTGGCGCAAAAAATAACTAAACGGACAATAGATGAAGCGTTTTCAAATAGTACTCACAGGATTGTTAATGCTGGCGTTGTCAACGCTGAGTATCAACTCCAGTGCAGATACTATGTGTGCGAATACGAGCTCTACAGCGAGTAGTGGAACGCTTTATGATTCAGGCGGGCCGGGGAGTAACTACGGCAATGGTGAAAACTGTAGCTTTCTGATTCAACCGGCTAGTGGCGGCACCATTACCCTTAGTTTTTCACAGTTTGATACGCAAAATGCTGATCATCTTAGCATTTATAATGGAACGAATAGCTCGGCACCCTTGCTAGCGACCCTCAATGGTAGCTCGTTACCCTCGGATGTGGTGGCGAATTCAGGGGCAATGTATGTGGTGTTCTCCAGTAACCCTGGCGGCAACCGGGCCGGGTTTACCGCAGCCTGGTCGGTTGCTGCCCCGGCGGCAACACTGTTGGCCCATTATAAATTCGATATCTGTGACTGGGCGACCTCGGGCGTCGCAGGTGACAGTGTCGGCAGTTACGATGGCGTGGTGAGTGGTGCCGTTAGCAGAGACAGTACGGCCACATCTGGCATCAAACCGGATACCTGCTCGTCTGCGTTAATGGCGGGAGGTGTGATCGATATCAACGGGTTGCCGGTGAATACGGCATCCGGCGCTAAAACCAGCGTTTCCTTCTGGATGTATTGGAGTGGCACAAACAGTGTTATGCCGATCGGCTGGAATAGCCACGATCTTTGGCTGGTGAGCGGTTCCTTTGGCTTTAATACCGGCAATAGCGATGTTTACGGTATCGCTTCAGCCGGTTTGGCCAATGGCTGGCACCATGTAACGGCGGTTTTTACTAATAATAATGTCACCGCCAATAAGCTCTACATCGATGGTGTGTCGCAGGCGCTGACTCAACGACAGAGTTCACCCAATAACTCAGTAGCGGTGGTGGACCCTCATTTACGGGTCGGGGGATGGTGGGGAGACAATGGCTACCGTTTCTCCGGCAATATTGATGAAGTCAAAGTGTACAGCGGCGAGGTAACCCAGGCTCAGGTCAATGCTGATCTCACCTATGTCAGTGCAACCTGCCCGACCTGTGTGCCGCCGCCTCCGGATTCGGCTGTATTGGTGGCGGAGTACGATTTTGATGGTGACTGGCATCTAAGTGGTACCCTTTTAGATGCCGTGGGTGCGGCGAATGGCACCCAAACCGGAGCGGTAACGCGAGTTGATGCGCCAGCCATCGGTGGTAAACCCAATACTTGCTACGCGGGAGAATTCAACGGTGGCGCATTTGATATGACTGGGCTGCCTGTTTCAACGGCCTCTGGAGATACAACCAGCGTTTCATTTTGGATGTTTTGGGACGGCACCGATAGCGTAATGCCGATGGGATGGCAGTATCATGATTTGTGGCTTTATAACGGCGCGTTTGGCTTTAACTCTGGCGCGGGTGATATTTACGGGATCTCATCAGCTAGTTTAGCCAACAGCTGGCATCATGTGGCGGTAGTCTTTACCAATAATAATATGACCAATAATGAAATCTACATTGATGGTGTCGCGCAAACTTTAAGTCAACAACACAGCTCACCGAACAATAGTAACTCGGTGGTTAATTCGCATATGCGTATCGGTGGCTGGTGGGGTTCAAGTGGCTACCGCTTTAGTGGTCGTTTGGATGAATTGAAGGTGTATACGGGAAGTATTTCTCAGGCAGAGGTCTTGGCAGACAAGGATAAAGGCTGTAATGACCCTGTCGCCTGGTGGAAAATGGATGAACCGGCATGGACGGGCGCTGGCGCCGAACTATTAGATGCTAGTGGCAATGGACATGACGCAAGCGCTGTCAATGGGCTGGTAAATGATGATCTGAGCCCAGCCAAGCTGGGAAGTCCTGGCACCTGTCGTTATGGCGATTTTGATGGAGCAAACGACTATATTGCAGTACCGAGATCAGTGCCGAATTTGACCGGTGACTTTACTATCCTGAGCTGGATTAACGCTCGTGAATTGGGCAAGGATCAACGTATTTATGCCGATGATGAAACCAACTCAGGAGGTTTTGCCTTTAGCCTTGGCGACGGTGGTGATGGCCGCTTGAGATTTTTTTCCAGGAATGTCTCGCCGATAATAGTAGATACACAGAGCGCAGTCATTAGCGCCAATACCTGGCACTATGTCGCGGTTGTGCATAATGCGGCGACCAAAACCCGACAAATTTATGTGGACGGAGTTGCGGTGGCGCTCAGTACCGGTGGCACCAGTTCTACCTATACTGGCACCTGGGGTAGCGATCCAGGCAGTGCGAGCATTGGTGGGGAAACGAATAGCGCTGGCGGTGAAGCGGTAGCTAATTGGCGCTTCAACGGCTTTATCGATGAAACACGAGTGTATCAGGGTGCGTTATCGGCAACCGAAATCGGTCAGTTGATGAATGAAACCCACCCCTGTGCCAACTCGCCTGTGGCGGAATGGCGTTTCGATGAGGGCAGTTGGTCGGGTGTCGCCAATGAGGTGGTGGATTCCAGTGGCAGCAATTACCATGGCGTTGCTGTTAATGTTTCCACGGTTGGTGGGGTGCTTTGCAAAGCGGCAGACCTTTCCGTCAGCAGCGCTTCTGACTATTTGTCCATGAACAGCCAGGCGATGAATGGCTTGCAGGATTTCACCTTAGTTGCCTGGGGAAAATCCTCCTCTATCAACGGTTATCAGACGATTGTCTCAGGGGCAAGCGGAACCTCGCTGGCAGCTGCTAATGAGCTGGTCATGTTGTTTGATACCGCCAGCCGATTTACGCCGATTATTTCTGAAGAGCTTTTTAATGACACCGGCGATATTAGCCTATTGTCGGCACCAAACGATGATGCTTGGCATCAATTTGCCTGGACCCGTGAAGCATCAATTCGTGAAAGTTGTTTTTATATCGATGGAACACTACAGGGTTGTGTTACCCATCCAGACAGTAACGATTCCGATCCGCTGAGTATTGTGGCGGGTGGTCTGATTATCGGCCAGGATCAGGATACTCTGGGCGGTGATTTTGATGCTAGTCAGGATTGGGAGGGCCTGCTGGATGAAGTTATGGTGTTCAATCAACGCTTGAGTGCGACTGATATCCAGGCCGGGCGTGCTAACATTTTAGCGGGTAATAATTGGGATGGCACATTGCGTTCTTGCTCGGCTGTGGATCATTATAAGGTTAGCTATGCGACAACGCCTGGCCTTACCTGCGAAGCGCAAACAGTGCGCATTACTGCTCATGATGCGAACCATGACCCTGTATCGCCGAGTAGCAGCACTCAAATTACGGTTGCCACCAGTCCGGCGGCAACTGGCTGGGCGTTAAAAACGGGAGGAGGCAGTTTTAGTAGTGGCCCCGGTGCGGGACAGGCGCGCTATACCTTTGATGGCACAGAAACTTTTGTTGAGCTGTATCTGACCCAGACTACAGTGACCACCAGTCCGCATATTGATATCAATGTGACCGATGGCAGTGCGAGTGAAGATAGCACGGAAGACCCAAATATTGCCTTCGTTGACGCTGCATTTCGTTTTTATGCCGACGGGTCAGCGGAGACTATAGGTACGCAAATATCCGGAAAATCCTCTGTTGTAGCGCCGGGTGAGCAAGTCTTGCAATTGCGCGCAGTACAGACCAACACCGAGACCATGGCCTGCGAAGCGGCGTTGAGTGGCAACAATGTTCCAGTGGAGCTGGCTTTTGAATGCATCAGCCCGACCATCTGCAAAACAATTAATGGCGTAGTGATCGCTGCGGCACAGACCTTGGCGATTGAAGGCAACCCCAATGGTTCGGTGGTTAGTTATCAACCGGTCAATATGAATTTCGATGCGTCAGGAGTCACCAATTTTAGTTTTAATTATCTGGACGCTGGTGAAATCCGCCTGCATGCCCGCAAGGAGGTGACGGCCTCCGCTCCAGATCCCGCGTTTACCCTGAACGGCGCTTCCAATCAATTTGTGGTGAAGCCGGCGGGATTGTGTGTGGAAGCAACAGAGGCTGCTTCAGTGTGCGTATCAGGCAATGTCAGCTGTTCCAAGTTTAAAAAAGCCGGAGAAAATTTTGATTTGAATGTTCGTGGAGTCACCTGGGAGAGCGCTGCGGATACGGATTTCTGTTCTGGTGTAGGCAGCACTAATGCCACTACGCCGAATTTTCAGTTAGCGAGTATCGGTCTGGCTCCAAACCTGGTCGCGCCAAGCGGCGGCGCGAATGCAACGTTGGGTGTTGCTACGGTTTCAATTGACGCAACGAATAATGGTTCTAAAACGCTAGCTGATCAAACTGTCAGTGAAGTCGGGGTATTTACTATTTCCGCGAGTCCACCGCAATATTTGGGTGAGAATTTAGGACTGTTCACCAGTGCTAACATTGGCCGGTTTTATCCGGATCGCTTCGAACTAAGTGCTGGAGCTGTCACCGAAGCCTGCGCGAGCGGAAGTTTTACCTATCTGTCTCAGGATTTCACGACGAGTTATACACTGACCGCGAAGAATACCGGTACGGCGACCACCGTTAACTATCGCGGTGATTTTATTAAACTGGATAATACGCTTGGTTCACTCGATTACGGTGCGATCGATGCTACAGTCCCAACCTTACTCTCTGCTCGGCTGACGGGAATAGGGCTAGCTACCTTTAATTGGCATGACGACGGCACCGGTGATGTAATCTCCATCCTTAATTTAGCGCGAGATACGATGGTTGACGGGCCTTATCTGGCCCAGATCGGCGTATTACCGACAGATGATGATGACGTCACCGTAATACCCCTAAACCGAGATTTGGATGTGGATAACGATGCCACGAATGATCATGTCAAACTGGGGGAAACGGTGCAGCGTTATGGTCGAATGGTGGTGAATAACGCCTACGGACCGGAACTGTTGGACTTGGATGTGACCTTGCAGTCGGAATATTTTGATGGTGCACAATTTAAGCTGAATACCGAAGACAGCTGCTCTAGCTATATCAAAACAGACGCGACGCTATCGAACTATACGGGTGATTTGGCTGGGGTTGCCCCGGTAAATGTTATAGAGCCTAGTGTAACGGCTTTGATCAATGGTAGAAGTCCTCGTCTGTCACCGCTGCTATTGGAGAAACCAGGCGCAGGCAATGATGGAAGTGTGACAGTGACCTTGACGGTGCCCAATTGGTTACAGTTTGATTTTAATGGTGATTTAACTCCCGAAAATCCGTCTGGACTGGCGACCTTTGGCCATTATCGCGGGCATGATCGGGTTATTTATTGGCGAGAAAAATTCCAATAGAAGTTAGTGGGGCTGTCGTTACGAACCCAGTTATTCCAAACCCAGCTCCTTAATCTTGCGTGTTAGCGTATTGCGGCCCCAACCTAGCAGCAAAGAGGCATCTCGTTTGCGCCCAGCTGTTTGCTTGAGTGCCGCCTCAATCATGATGCGTTCAAATTTCGGTGTGGCTTGATTAAGAATACCGGACTGGTTGGCGTTTAGGGCAAGTTCTGCCCATTGCCGTAGCGCACTTTCCCAATCATTCGGCCCGGTGTGGCTGACAGCGTTTTCGTCGAGTAATTCAGGCGGTAAATCGCGTAAATGAATTTCACGACCGCTGGCCATGACAGTCAACCAGTGGCAGGTGTTTTCCAGTTGCCGCACATTACCGGGCCACTCCAGCATGCTCAGGTAATTTTCTGCTTCAGGCCGCAGTAGCTTCGGCTCGACGTTTAATTCTCGCGCCGATTTATGCAAAAAATGCTTGGCCAGTTGTGCTATATCTTCACGCCGATCGCTCAGTTTGGGCAGGTGGATGCGAATCACATTCAGACGGTGAAACAGGTCTTCTCGAAATAGTCCTTTTTGCACTAAGCTCTCAAGGTTTTGATGCGTGGCGGCAATAATACGGACGTCGACTTTAACCGGTATATGGCCGCCGACCCGGTAAAATTCGCCATCGGCCAGTACTCGCAATAGGCGCGTTTGAGTGTCGGCGGGCATGTCACCAATTTCATCCAGAAACAGGGTGCCGCCATTGGCTTGCTCAAAGCGACCCTTGCGCTGGCTAGCGGCACCGGTAAATGCGCCTTTTTCATGACCGAACAGTTCGGATTCGATGAGGTCTTTGGGAATCGCCGCCATATTCAGCGCAATAAATGGTTGCCCGGAACGAGGGCTGTGTTGGTGCAACGCTGCGGCCACCAGCTCTTTACCGGTGCCGGAAGCGCCGTTTATGAGTACGGTGACGTTAGATTGTGAGAGTCGCCCAATGGCACGAAATACTTCCTGCATGGCAGGCGCTTCGCCAATAATCTCACTTTTTTTAGCGTCAACTGCCGGTGGAATCAGTAAATTCTTCTCGTGTGCGTGATTGATCGCGCGCTGCACAATAGTGGTGGCTTCGTCGATATCGAAGGGTTTGGGCAGATACTCAAAAGCACCCCCTTGATAGGAGGCGACGGCGCTATCTAAATCTGAATGGGCCGTCATAATAATGACGGGAATATTGGGGTGATCTGCATGAATCAGGGCGAGTAAGTCTAAACCGTCAGTACCGGGCATGCGGATGTCGCAGATGATGGCATCAGGTTGAGTCAAGTTGAGCCGTTTCAGCATGGCGTCGCCATTTTCAAAACTCTCGGTGTCGATATCGGCCTGTGCAAGGGCTTTTTCTAATACCCACCGAATTGAGTGGTCGTCATCGACTATCCAAACATGATTGGTCATATTGATTTGGCTGCCTTAAGCGGAATAAATACGGTGAAGCAGGTTTTACCAGGTCGGCTCTGATATTGGATCAGCCCTTGGTGTTGGTTAATAATATGTTGAGCAATGGTGAGGCCAAGACCTGTACCATCGGCGCTGCCACTGACCATCGGGTAGAAAATCGTATCCTTCAGTTCTGCGGGAATACCGGCGCCGTTGTCGGTAATGTCAACCCGGCAAACCATGCGGTAGCGACGATTTGCTAAAGTAATCTGGCGAGCCGCGCGCGAAGCGATACAAATCTTACCGGATGTTGTCTGTGGACTTTCCTTGATCGCGCGCAGGGCATTGCGCATGAGATTGAGGAAAGTCTGGATCAGCTGTTCTTTGTTGCCCAATATTTCTGGGATACTGGGGTCGTAGTCTCGAATAATCTCAACAGAACCTTCACATTCACTGTCGACTAACTGAGTGACGTGCTCTAACACTTCATGAATATTGAGAGCGCAAAAATTGGTTTTACGAATGGGCCCCAGCATTTGGTCGACAAGGTTACGCAACCGATCAGCCTCGGCGATGATGATATTGGTATAGTCGGTTTGTTGTGTGTCGTTCAGTTCCCGCGCCAAGAGTTGGGCGGCGCCACGTATGCCACCTAAGGGGTTTTTAATTTCATGCGCCAAACCGCGGATGAGTAGGCGCGATGCCTCCTGTTGTCCTTGCAGACTCTCTTCACGAGAGATCCGTAGCCAGCGATCAAGTGGAAAGATTTCAATAATTAAATAAGTTTTCTCACCGTTTATGGGGGTGACTGTATAGTCAACGGTGAGGTGGCCATTGTTATGTAAAATTAACTGCGCTTCACGTTTGGTGTAGGCGTTGCCGGAGCTGAGAGCTTCTTTGAGTTCATCGCTAATGGGGTGAGTTTCTGTAAATACCAACTCTATGGATTGCCCTAAAAGCCTCGAGCCGCTGGACGCGAAGAGCGCTTCAGCGGCACTGTTCATATACTCGACACAGAGTTTAGTGTTAAGTAGCAATACAGAAGTGGACTGGTTATCGAGCAGCCGTTGGTAAATGTTCAAACTCACGTTAATTATCCATCTTTTGGTGATGAGCTAATCTGTCAGGTTTATTGAATGCAAAAAACAAACCATCACTGGTTGTTTGCCGGGTTTTAAAATCGAAGCCGTTCGGAGAGCGGTAAATCAGTAGAGATAGTGGCTAGTTGAGGGTTATGTCGCCAATAAAAGGGTGTTTAAACTGATTTGCACAGCAATCGATTGAAATAAACTAGCAATTTGCTAATTGATATTGCACCAAAATAGTGCGCAAAACAATCTAATCTATTTTCTCAATACTATTTAATGGGGGGAGTGGGCGCGTCTTTCTTGGTTGGCGGAGGTGCTTCCGGCTTAATGATGCTGGTGCGGTGCACATGAATAGAAAGAGGGGCGCTGCTGATCAGAACCTTGTTGTCAGCATCAACGACATCAACTTGAATAAGGTGAGTGCCTCGGCTTAAATTGATGAGCTGCAGGGATAGCTTGCGGCTAGGCTCGCCGATGGGTTGTCCATTATCTGAGTAAAGTAGATTATGGCTTTTGCGTAAAGCGGGACTTATTTTCGCGCGGATGAGTACATCCCCGGAATCTCTGATGGTGGTATCCATGGCTGGTGAGCTAATTGCGAGCGATTTATAAAGTTCCTTTCCCTCAGATTTGTCCTGTAGTGGCTTGATAGCTGGGGCTTTGGGGAAGTTGTGAACATTGGTGGGGGCAACCTCGATTTTTTCCGCGCCTGGATTTGGCTGGTCGGAGAAGGTGACATTGCCTTCTGTATCGACCTGACGATAAACCTCCCCCGCCATTAGGCTGTTCCAGCCCAGACTCAGTATAAGGCTAAGGACAAAGAAAGATAACTTACGCAACTCTATGCCTAATATGTTCATTCGTCACCGCCGTTTTATATTGGTTGCTGTTAACGATAGTCAGTCCTTTCGGAGTCTGCAAGAAAAAAGCCCTGCATCCGATGAAGGCAGGGCTTTTGACCGCAAAATTGCTGATTAAGTCAGAATTTCTTCTACCTTTTGATCAGTTTTAAAGGCTGTAATACATGTCGAACTCAACCGGGTGTGTGGTCATGTCTAAACGCTGAATTTCGCCTTTCTTCAATTCAATAAAGGCGTCAATCATATCGTCAGAGAAGACTCCGCCAGCGGTGAGGAAGGCGCGATCTTGATCCAGGCTTTCCAGCGCTTGTCCTAGTGAGGAACAAACGGTTGGGATACCCATTGCTTCTTCCTTGGGTAGATCATAGAGGTCTTTATCCATGGCATCGCCAGGGTGGAGTTTGTTTTGGATGCCATCAAGGCCAGCCATCAGCATAGCGGCGAAGGCTAGGTATGGGTTGGCACTTGGGTCAGGAAAGCGCACTTCAATACGGCGTGCTTTTGGACTGCTGACGTGCGGAATGCGAATCGAGGCAGAACGGTTGCGTGCTGAATAGGCTAGCATGACAGGCGCTTCAAACCCGGGTACCAACCGCTTATAGGAGTTTGTGCCAGCATTGGTGAATGCGTTTAGGGCACGGGCGTGTTTAATGATACCGCCAATATAGTAAAGCGCGCTTTCTGACAGGCCTGCGTAGCCATCGCCAGAGAATACGTTGGCGCCATCTTTACCGATTGATTGGTGAACATGCATGCCGCTACCGTTATCGCCTACCAGGGGTTTTGGCATAAAGGTCGCTGTTTTGCCATAAGCATGAGCGACGTTATGGGTGCAATATTTAATGATCTGTACTTCGTCCGCTTTGCGCACGAGAGTGTTAAATCGTGTACCGATTTCACACTGTCCGGCAGTACCGACTTCGTGGTGATGAACTTCAATTTCTACACCCATTTGTTCCATAGCGTTACACATCGCGCCACGCAGGTCGTGTAAGGAGTCGACAGGCGGTACAGGGAAGTAACCACCTTTCACTTTAGGGCGGTGACCCATGTTGCCGCCTTCATAATCGGCTGAGGAGGACCAGGCTGCTTCTTCAGAGTTGATGGTGTAGCCAGAACCACGGATATCCGAATGCCATTTGATGTCATCAAATACAAAGAACTCGGGTTCTGGGCCGAAGAAGGCGATATTGCCAATGCCGGTAGATTTCAGATATTCTTCAGCGCGCATGGCGACTGAGCGAGGATCACGCTCGTAACCTTGCATGGAAGTAGGGTCAACAATATTGCAGCGTAAGTTCAGCGTCACTTCTTCTGTAAATGGATCAATCACGGCGCTGCTATCGTCCGGCATCAAAATCATGTCGGATTCATTAATGCCTTTCCAACCAGCAATGGACGAACCATCGAACATTTTGCCGCTTTCGAAAAATTCGTCATTAATTTCAGAAGTTGGCATTGTGACGTGCTGTTCTTTGCCAATGGTGTCGGTAAAACGTAGGTCAATCCACCTTACGTCATTATCTTTAATCATGCTTAGGGTATTCTCTGACATGCTGCTGTCTCCGTTCGGATAGTTGTTAAAATTCAGTTGTTCAGTTGTTGCTTTGGGTTAATAAACATCATGGTTTAGATCTATGTTCAACCGTATGGGTATCAATATGGTGCTTAGATATTCTGCATTTGCAAATAGTGTGCCACGCTAAATATTCTGTAACTCCTTGTTTTTGTATAGGGTAACGGCGTTGCAGTTAACGCTTTTGCATTAAAAAGGTGCATGAAAAAATAATTGCACCTTTTTTGTGCGTTCCGGCAAAGTTAGCCCACCTCTATCGTGATACTAATCACTCTGTCGTGTTCCAGGGTATTAATTATTCGGTGACCATTAATGCGGCACCAGGCGGGGATATCCTGTAGCGTACCTGGATCCGTGCAAAGCACCTCAAGTATATCGCCCTTTGCCAGCGTTTTGATGCGATCCTGGGTTCTGATAACCGGGATAGGGCAGAGCAGCCGCTGCGCATCGAGTTTAAATCGTTGTGGTTGGTTAGTCATCTGGATCAAATATGCCAGTGCTTGGGAATTTCATCAGCCCCGAAAGGCTTTACCTGTATAACTTGGGCGGTGCCTTGCCTCGGCTCAATCTGGACGGTGACGCTATCCGCGAGGCGCCCCTGGCAATATCTGGCAACAATTCGGGCCGCAATTTCCAGATCTTCTGGCGTTGGCGTCCCGTCGATTAGTGCTAACGGGCCGGGGTGGCTCAATGTTCGAAGATGGGTAAATTCCTTGCGGTATCCCTCAAGGAAATTATTCTCCCCTTCTTCGCGGCTGACCATCAGTTTGAAGCGCTCATTGGGCCGGATATGACGGCCGATTTTTAATAACAATATGTCATCCAGCTCATAGCGCCGCTCGCCTCTAGCTTGCCATAGATCGGCGAGTTTGCGGGAATAACTTGCATCGGTAAGAAAACAGCAGCCGCCAGCGGGTTGGGCGAAATCCTCAAAGCCGAATTGTTTGGCTAGCTCGATTTGTGGTTTGCGGCTGCGCCCATGAAACCCGTATAGCTGGTCGCGGTTCACCCAGCCTTCTCTTTCAGGTAAGGTTTCAGGCAAATTTTTGGCACATAATGGTCTTAGTAAACGGTCATCAGCACCGGATTCCCGAGCGATAATTGGCATGGTTTCGGCGCGTTGTGATTTTGGTCGTTGACCGACGACTTCACCGGTAATAATGAAGTCGAAATTATTTTCCTCCATCCAGGCCCAAGCTTTTGCTTGATTGACCATAAAGATTTTGCAATCCAGACAGGGGTTTAGGTTTTGTCCGTAACCGTGTTTGGGGTTGATAACGATATCTTTATAGTCTTCCGAGATGTCGATAATGTGCAGCTTGATACCGAGCTGTTCTGCCGACCACAGCGCATTATTGCGTTTGGTTTTGTTCTTATCCTGTTTGCGAATGGCGTGAGTATGACCTTCAACACAGAAACCGGTATAGAAGTTGATGCCCTCGACATGCACACCCTGCTCCATGATCACCTTGGCGGCTAATAATGAATCCAGGCCGCCTGATATCAGTGCGACGGCTTTGCGTTGTTTGGTTTGATTTGAGAGCATCGTATTGGGATTAGTCAAACAGCTGAAAAGGCAGCAGATTATACAGACAACGGCTGAGGATTTCACCTAATGTGAGTTAGTAACCAGGAAGCGAATTTAGTGTTATCCAAGGCGTTAGAGGTATATAATCCGCGCCTCGCAAATTACCCCGGATTAAAGTTGTGATCGAAAAGTTACGTAATATAGCCATTATTGCCCACGTTGACCACGGAAAAACCACGCTGGTCGATAAACTCCTGCAACAGTCGGGCACGCTGGATCGCAAAGATCAGGGTGCTGAGCGCATCATGGATTCCAACGACCAGGAGCGTGAACGGGGTATCACCATCCTCGCGAAGAATACGGCGATTGAATGGAATGGTTATCATATCAATATTGTGGATACGCCAGGCCACGCTGATTTCGGTGGCGAAGTGGAACGTGTGTTGTCGATGGTCGATTCCGTACTGCTGTTGGTCGACGCAGTCGATGGGCCGATGCCGCAAACCCGTTTTGTTACGCAAAAAGCCTTTGACCAGGGGCTGCATCCCATCTTGGTTGTCAATAAGGTAGATCGTCCCGGTGCGCGCCCGGATTGGGTGGTGGATCAAGTGTTTGACCTGTTTGATCGTTTGGGTGCGACCGATGAACAGCTCGACTTTCCCATTATCTATGCCTCTGCGCTGAATGGTGTGGCGGGACTGGAAGTGGATAATTTAGCGGATGATATGACGCCGCTATTCAAAATGGTGACGGAGCACGTACCTTCACCACAGGTGGATGTAGATGGGCCACTGCAAATGCAAATCAGCGCACTCGATTACAGCAGCTATGTAGGTGTTATCGGCGTCGGTCGTATTACCCGTGGCAAAGTGAAGCCGAGTACACCGGTTGTTATTGTTGATAGTGACGGTAAGAAAAGAAAAGGCCGCGTATTACAGGTTATGGGTCACCTTGGTTTGGAACGTATCGACGTAGAACAGGCTCGTGCGGGTGACATTGTCTGTGTGACGGGTATTGAAGGTCTGAAAATTTCCGATACCCTGTGCGACCCGGATACGCCTGAGGCGTTGCCACCGTTGGTGGTGGATGAGCCGACGGTGAGTATGACCTTTCAGGTCAATGATTCACCTTTCGCGGGGAAAGACGGTAAATACGTGACTTCCCGGAATATTAAAGATCGTCTTGAGCAGGAGCTCATTTACAACGTCGCATTGCGCGTCAAGCCGGGTGACAGCCCTGACAAATTTAAAGTTTCCGGGCGTGGGGAACTGCATCTTTCCGTACTCATTGAAACTATGCGGCGCGAAGGCTATGAATTAGGCGTTTCACGTCCAGAGGTTATTCAAAAGGAAGTTGATGGTCAGATTCACGAGCCTTTTGAACAGCTGGTGATTGATATCGAAGATATACATCAGGGTGCCATTATGGAAGAGCTTGGTCTGCGTAAAGCAGATCTGACCAATATGGAGCCGGATGGTAAGGGGCGGGTGAAACTGGAATTTGTCATACCCTCGCGCGGTCTGATCGGTTTCCGCTCGCATTTCCTCACGTTGACCTCAGGTTCTGGCATCATGACCAGTATTTTTGATCATTATGGGCCGGTGAAGCAGGGTGACGTGGCGCGGCGTCAAAATGGCGTGTTGATATCAATGGTGAAGGGTAAAACCCTGGGCTATTCATTGTTCAACTTGCAGGAGCGTGGACGCTTATTTACGGGTCATGGCGTCGATGTGTATGAAGGTCAGATTATCGGTCTGCACTCGCGTGGCAATGACTTGACGGTCAACCCCACCAAAGCCAAACAGCTAACCAATATTCGTGCAGCGGGCACCGATGAAAATATTATTCTGACGCCGCCGATCAGGCATACCCTGGAGCAAGCGTTGGAATTTATTGAAGACGACGAGTTGGTCGAAGTGACTCCCAATCATATTCGGTTGCGTAAAAAATTGTTGTTAGAACATGAGCGCAAAAGGGCGTCACGCGCAGGTTAGCAACGTGAGGGCCTATTATTAGGCCCCTAGCTTTTTTTACTTTCCTTGGTAGGCGTTTAGGTGGCTTCCGCCAGTTGATTTGCTTGCGCTGTCTTGGTCAGCATTGGTTTTAAAAAGCGTCCGGTGTGAGACGCTTTTACCACGCTGACCTGCTCAGGGGTTCCCGTTGCGACGATGCTGCCGCCGCCATCACCACCTTCTGGACCTAAATCGATCAGCCAATCAGCGGTTTTAATGACATCGAGGTTGTGCTCGATCACCACGATAGTGTTGCCGTGATCCCTCAGGCGATGCAATACATTAAGCAGCTGTTCGACATCAAAGAAGTGTAATCCAGTGGTAGGTTCATCAAGAATATAGAGGGTCTGACCAGTATCGCGTTTGGATAACTCTTTGGAAAGTTTGACACGTTGCGCTTCGCCGCCGGAAAGTGTGGTGGCTGACTGACCTAGTCGAATGTAGGCGAGACCAACATCCATCAGTGTTTGAATTTTACGCGCCAGCATTGGCACCGCGCTGAAGAACTCGAAGGATTCTTCAATGGTCATATCCAGCACTTCGTGAATATTTTTCCCTTTGTACTTAACATCTAGTGTCTCCCGGTTGTACCTCTTGCCTTTACAGACATCGCAGGGTACGTAAATATCGGGTAGAAAATGCATTTCCACTTTAATAAGGCCGTCGCCCTGGCAGGTTTCACAGCGCCCACCTTTGACATTAAAGCTAAAGCGTCCGGGCTTATAGCCCCGTGAGCGTGCTTCCTGCGTCGCCGCAAATAGCTCTCGGATCGGCGTAAACAGGCCAGTGTAGGTAGCAGGATTGGAGCGAGGTGTGCGACCGATGGGGCTTTGGTCAATATCGACCACCTTGTCGAGAAGTTCTAAGCCCGTAATCTTTTTATAGGGTGCGGCCTTTAATGTGGTGGCATTGTTGAGCGCTGTGGCTGCCAAAGGGTAAAGAGTATTGTTGATCAAGGTTGATTTTCCCGACCCTGACACGCCGGTAACGCAGGTCATCAACCCTAATGGAATTTCAATGTCGACCTGCTTGAGGTTGTTAGAGCTGGCACCTTCCAAGCGTAACACTTTATTTTTATCGAAAGGGTGTCGGTGCGCGGGTATATTGATTTCGCGCGCGCCAGATAAATATTGACCCGTGATAGAGTTGGGATTTGCCAGGATATCTTCAGGCGTCCCTTGCGCCACTATCTGACCGCCGTGAACACCCGCGCCGGGGCCGATATCGATCACATAATCGGCACTGCGGATGGCTTCCTCGTCATGTTCTACCACAATCACGGTATTGCCCAGATCGCGTAGATGGAAGAGGGTTTTCAGCAAGCGTTCGTTGTCGCGTTGATGCAGGCCAATGGAAGGTTCATCAAGAATATACATGACGCCCATTAAACCTGCGCCTATCTGGCTGGCAAGACGAATACGCTGAGCTTCGCCTCCAGACAGTGTCTCGGCACTACGGCTGAGGGTTAAATATTCCAGTCCAACATTGACCAGAAAGGATAGACGCAGGCGAATTTCCTTAAGAATTTTTTCAGCCACTTCGCCACGGCGTCCAGGCAAGGTGAGTTGTTGTGCGTATATCATGGCTTTGCCAACGGGTAACTGGGTAAGTTCCGGTAGGGTTTTGTCATCGATAAAGACGTGGCGAGACTCACGGCGCAGCCGAGTGCCGCCACAGGAAGGGCAGGGCTGCTCGCTCAGATACTTGGATAAATCTTCGCGTACCATCTGCGATTCGGTGGATTTATAGCGTCGTGAAATATTTGGCAGTACGCCCTCAAAAGGGTGAGACTTGATGATGATATCACCACGTTCTGTAAGGTACTTAAACTCGACTTTATCTTCCCCCGAGCCGTGCAGGATGACCTGTTTGGCCTCTGCGCTCAGCTCTTCAAAGGGCAGGTCTAGGTCAAACCCATAGTGGTTGGCGACACAGGTCAGCATTTGATAGTAGTAGGCGTTACGTCTGTCCCAGCCCCTAATCGCGCCTTCGGCCACCTTGTGGCTTGGCTGATGCACGATACGGTCTTGGTCAAAAAACTGGTGGACGCCAAGACCATCGCAGGTGGCGCAGGCGCCAGCCGGATTATTGAAGGAGAACATGCGTGGTTCTAGTTCTGAAATACTGTGACCACAGACCGGGCAGGCGAACAGTGATGAAAAAAGTAGTTCTTGTAATTCGCCCGACTCGTCGGCTTCCATGGGGACGATTTTGGCGATGCCGTTGCTGAGTGATAAGCAGGTTTCGAAGGACTCAGCTAAACGCAGTGCAATATCATCGCGGACTTTGAAGCGATCGATCACCACCTCAATATGATGCTTCTTATTTTTATCGAGTGCGGGGACTTCATCCAGCTCGGTAACAATACCGTTAATGCGTGCGCGAATAAATCCCTGCGACTTTAGCTCGTTGAACAGGTGCAAATGTTCACCTTTACGCCCCTGCACCACTGGTGCCAAAAGCATCAATTTGCTGTCAGCGGGTAGTGCCAGCACCTGATCAACCATCTGGCTAATGGCCTGAGCTTCTAGTGGTTCGTCGTGATCGGGGCAACGTGGCTCACCTGCGCGGGCGAACAGCAAGCGCAAATAATCGTATATTTCGGTGATAGTGCCGACGGTAGATCTTGGGTTATGGGAGGTTGCCTTTTGCTCAATAGAAATTGCGGGCGATAAGCCTTCGACATGATCCAAATCGGGCTTTTCCATCATGGAAAGGAATTGGCGGGCATAGGTCGAGAGAGATTCCACGTAACGCCGCTGACCTTCCGCATAAAGCGTATCGAATGCCAGAGAGGACTTACCTGAGCCGGAGAGGCCGGTGATGACCACTAACTTGTCGCGGGGAATATCGAGATCGATATTTTTCAAATTGTGCGTGCGAACACCACGCAGTTGGATGTAATTCATAATATCCTATACAGCGCCAAAACCAGTCATTATATAAGGGAAGTCGAAGCGCTGACAAAATATAAGGTGCTTATTTATAAATCTCTGTTGAGATAGCAGTTAAGCCCTTAAACAATAGAGTGTTGACGAAGTTTGTGTTGTTAACAGCATCCGTCGGTTTATCGATTTATCGTTAGCGGTTTATCTGCTACCATCTTGCAGCTTCGGTTCAGCGAAAAGATGAGCAGACGGGTTGGTAAAATGATGATGAATAAGAGGGGGTAAACCATGGCGCGTGGGGTGAACAAAGTAATTTTAGTGGGTAACTGCGGTAGTGATCCAGAAACTCGTTATCTGCCTTCGGGTGGGGCAGTGACTAATATCACTGTTGCTACAAGCGAAAGCTGGAAAGATAAGCAAAGTGGCCAACAGCAAGAGCGTACCGAATGGCATCGTATTGTGTTTTTCAACAAGTTAGCGGAAATTGCGGGAGAATACCTGCATAAAGGCTCAAAGGTTTACCTTGAAGGTTCATTACGAACGCGGCAGTGGGAAAAGGATGGCGTCAAACGCTACACCACCGAGATTGTTGCCTCTGACATGCAGATGTTGGATAGTCGTTCAGGCAGCGATGCCAGCTCGGGCCAATCACCGGCGCCGTCTCGCTCATCTACTGCTGCGGCCACAAAATCTCCAGCAAGCAGCAATGACAGCCCGTCAGCCAGCTTTGATGATTTTGATGACGATATTCCGTTCTAGTGAGTTGGGCCTGAGGCAGCTCAGTACAGTGTAATTAATTCGGTGAAACTACTCATTACAGGATCCGCCGGTCAAGTAGGTAGTGCACTCTGCGCGTTAGCGGAAGCAGGAAATATCGATTATCAGGCCTATTCGTCCGCTGAACTCGATATCACCAGAGAAAGCAAGGTGCTGCGCGTCATGCGTAGAAACCGGCCGACCTGTGTGATTAATGCGGCTGCTTATACAGCGGTAGATCAGGCGGAAGACGAAGCCGATCACTGCTTCGCGGTGAATCGCGATGGTGCACGTTATTTGGCCAAGGCTTGTAGCCGCTATGGCGCGTCCTTGTTGCAGATATCCACTAGCTATGTATTTGATGGTAAAAAAAAATCAGGTTATGTTGAGGAAGATATCGCTAATCCAATCAACTGTTATGGGGCTAGTAAATTAGCGGGTGAACAAGAGATAGCTAAACTGTTAAACCGCTATGCTATTTTGCGAGTCAGTTGGGTTTTTGGTGAAGTGGGTAATAATTTTGTTAAGACGATTGCGCGTGTTTGCCAAGAACGTGAGGAATTGTCGATAGTCGATGATCAGATAGGCGCACCAACCTCTGCGACGGATGTAGCAAGAGTCCTTATCGCAATGGCCCAACAATATGACTGTGGTTCAAAAGCATGGGGAACCTACCACTATGCGAGCGAAGGCGCTACTAATTGGCATGATTTCGCCGAACAGATTGTTGCTGAAACGAGTAAATATACGCCGGTTAATGTGACGCAAGTCAAAGCGGTAAAAACGACAGAA